>ENA-OPXM01000431-OPXM01000431.1-human-gut-metagenome-genome-assembly--contig:-NODE-431-length-25592-cov-2.230998_pt1 | contig 25592 bp, 28 predicted proteins | sample MGYA00241707_ERZ502035 | MGnify/ENA primary metagenome ERZ502035 (study PRJEB25962, sample SAMEA2043051) | human gut metagenome | biome: human gut; feature: human-associated habitat; material: faeces... | reverse complement strand
CGTGCCCTCTCGCTCCAGCTTGTCTACGGTATCATCTCCTATGATATGCGGATAACTCTCATCCGGATTCACACCCACACTGAATGAAATAGTGTCTCCCTCTATACACTGTTCTTCAATGAACTTCATATCATAATCCTTGTACTCATCTACACAAGACTTGAGTATTTTTGCAAGTACGGGTTTTCTGGATAAGATTTTTTTACAGACCGTATCATACTTTTTCTTCTTTTGTTTTAGTTCTTCACTTTGCATGTAAGTATTCCTTTCTTCCCTTTTCTGAGAGAATTATTCTGACAATGCTTTTTGATTTTAAACAGAGTTTTATCAGTTAAATGCGTGAAGAGATATCGTTTTATGTGAGAGACGGAGCCTCTTCCACCTTTTAAGAACAGAAGGGGAAGCAAGCGTAGTCTCGAGCAGAAAATGATGTCTCTTCAGAAAGCTTTTACCTTGTAAAAGTGCCGATAAAGAGTCATTAAAAACTTGTTAAAAAAAAGTCTGTCAAAAAAAGTCCCCCTATATATAGAATACTTTTCGAGGACAAAAGAAGACAAAAAAAGAATGAACGGCAGAAAAAGCTGTTCATTCGGTCATTATGTTGAGAAATTTTGTGACGAAATTATGAAGTTGACAAGTCAGCCGCAATGCTCATAGTAATAATCTTCGGCTTCATAATAGTCCATGAAATCATCGTAATAATAATCGTAAAAGTCCTCAGGATTATAAAAATCTTTTGCATTGAACGGATCGGTTGTGGTTTCTTTTTTATTATCCTTGTCATAATCTTTATCCTTCGGAACATACAACCAGGGAACAGTATATGTCCTTTTCTCTGTGGTCGTCGTGTATTTATCCACGGCTGACGAAAAATCATAACGCTTGATTTTGGCTGTCATCGGTATAGTCGTTTCCAATCTTTCCTTATACTCCACTTCAATCTTGTCCATGAAAGCCTGAATATCTCTTGAAAGAGGATCGGAAAGATATTTAAAGGTTAAACCCTGCAACATCTCTCTTGCTCTATCAAAATTTCCTTCATCATACTCTTCATGTGCCTTACAGTATTTTATAAGAGCTTCTCTGTCCTCATAACAAAGCGGCACATCTTCAAAAACCTCAAGAGCCTCTGTATACGAACCTTTTGAAATAAAATCCAGAGCCTTATCATAAGTTTTAGCGTCATTTCCTATTGTTATTTTCAGTAAAATAACAACAAGCACCAGTCCACACGCCAAAAAGCCGAAGCCGAGCACTTCTTTCTTTTTCTCCGTCATTTTCAACCCTCAGTTCTCTTCAAGGAAGCCGAATCCCGCAACCTCGGTAACAGGTAATGAGAAAACATGGGTGTCAGCCTCCGTATCCGGTCCTGCTTCTTTTAGAATAGAGCGCATTATGTCTGACTTTTCCTCTGAGGGTGCTATGATGAGTATTACCTCCCTCTCGCTGGCAATGGATATATTGTAAAACTTTTCAACGTCCTTAACACCCGTGCCCTTTCCGTGAAGCACTGTTCCTCCGCGAGCACCCGCCGCACGTGCGGCATTCATAACCATATCCGTATATCCCTCTTCTGCAATAGCTATTATAAGCTCATATGCGTAATTAATCGAGGGTGTATATTTTGTTGAAGGGTTATTCTCCCCGCTCAGTAATGCCATTGTTTTTCCTCCTCCTATGCTCTTTATAGGTAAAGCTATAACTACTCCGTGTCCGGGAACTCCGATATGGAGTTTTTCTTTTTCCATAGCTATAAGTTTTTTTGTGTTTTCTTCATTCGCAACCGAGAGTATGACGCGCCACTCGTTTGATTCTATTCCGAGAAGGTCAAGCATGCTTTTCACAGCAGTGCCTCTTGCGCGAAAAAGCATATTGAGCGGCAGATGCAGCTCTTCACAAATCTTATCAAACTGTGTAAGAGCCTCCGGTGCTATTATTGAGATGATATAATTCATGCGGCATCCTCCCAAAGCTCAACGATATCATAATCGCCGTATTCAACATATTTTTCGGTAATACGTCTTTCCTTATGCTTGCTGATAAGTCCGACAAACTGTATGGTTAAAAGCGGCATCATTGCAACAAGCGCAACTACACCGAAAGCGTCCTTGAGCGGATTTCCTCCGAGGGCAAGACTTGCACCTATCATAAACTGGAGTATAAAGGTTGCTGTCATGGGACCCGATGCAACACCGCCGGAGTCAAAAGCTATAGCCGTATATATGTCCGGCACAAAAAAGGACAGCGAAAGGGCAACGATATATCCCGGCACAAGGAACCAAAGAACAGAAATTCCGGTTATAACACGAACTGTCGCAAGCATCAGAGCCACGGCTATGGCAACGGAAAGGCTGTACTTTATCACCTTGCCGGGTATTGCTCCGGCACTTACACTCTCTATCTGTTCTTCAAGCACTCCGACAGCCGGCTCAGCGGAAATGATAAACCAGCCTATGATACCGGAAAGAGGAATCAAAAGAGCTGTTTTTCCCTCTGATACCATCAGTGAGCCGAGCTCTGTACCAAGGGCGGAGAAACCTACATTGACACCGGTTAAGAAGAGAACAAGGCCAATGTATGTATAGAAAATACCGATAGAAATCTTTAAGAGATTTCGACGCGGAAGCTTAAGCAAGAATACCTGGAAAAGGAAAAAAATCACAACAATCGGGAGTAGTGAAAGGGCCATTTCCTTCATGTACAAAGCTCCGGCTTTAAGGTATGAATAACCGATTTCGGATGTGTTTTCAAAGGTGGTGTATGTCTGTACAAACTCCGTACCCTGACCTTTATAAAAGAAGCTTAAAATGAGCACTGCCAGGATCGGGCCGATTGAACACAATGCAACAAGACCGAAGCTGTCTGATTCGGCACGCTTATCGCGACGTATGTTGGATACACCGACACCGAGTGCTAAAATAAAAGGCACCGTCATGGGTCCGGTGGTAACGCCGCCGGAGTCAAAGGCGATGCTTAAATAATTTCTGTCCGTAAAAGCGGCAAGAATGAATATCAATGTATAGCAAACAAGGAGAATAAGGCGCAGGCTACCGCCTGTCAGAATGCGAAGCATACATACTGACATGAACAGTCCGACGCCGATGCCGACTGTGACGAGAAGTGCTGTCTTGCTTATGTGCGGCACTGTTTCCGCCAAAACCTGTAAATCCGGCTCGGATACCGTTATGGCAAAGCCTAAAAGGAATGCGACTATGAGAATAAGCGGAAGATTTTTAGTTCGTGTAAGCGCCGTTCCGATCTTACTTCCGATGGGAGTCATAGACTTTTCCGCACCGAGGGAGAAAAGGCTCATCCCGACTATAATCATAACCGACCCTATAAAAAACGTCAGCAGGCAGTCCGGTCTCAATGGCAAAAAGCCAAGGCTTAAAACGGCAACTATTATGATTATGGGAAGTACCGAAAGTGTCGACTCGCGAATCTTTTCAACAAGAGCACTTCGGGCTCCTTCAATGTAGTTTCTGTTTCTTAACATGCTCTGTCCTTTCAAAATATTGTACTAATAATATGCCATATTTCTGGGAAAAATGCAAATCATCATAAATCGATTTTTTAATTTGTTTTTCCTTATAATATGCTGAAAAACGAAAAGAGGCCGTAATGAAGAATACTCTCCCCACAGCCTCTTTTGATCTTTTCCGATAATTTTTTATTTTTGCAAGCGCAAGTGTAACCAAAACCCATTCAATAAAGCTTGAACTTGCTTATCGTAGTTTGTAACGCCCGATGCGGCTTATACCTCAAAGTCCATGCATGAGCGAATCTTTGTAAACGGTCTTACTTTTGTATCGGCAACCGCAACATGAAGAGGATTTATGCCGTAAGCTTTAAGAGCTTCGACAGTTTCAAAGGTTGTGTCAAGCATTACCTCTGCGTTTGAAGAAGGCAGGCAGTCGATACGGACTGCTATTTCCGTCATACCCGGTATCTTGCCCTTAAGGCTTTCAAGTCCCGTCTTTATACCGTTTTTTACATCTTCCTTTTCTTTGTCGGACAGTTCATCCTTAAGAGTCCATAAAATAATATGTTTAACCACAACGGTTTCCCCCTTAACAGTTTTTAAAATAGTAAAGTAGATTAAAATTCAGTTTATCCGTTCAAATCATTTAAAAACATCCATTATGTCCTGCTTGTCCTTATCATTATAGCAGCGAACGAGCTGGAGATTTTCAAGCTTTCCCTCGCTGTCAAGACGAAGGTATACAAAGGAGTCATCAAGTACGCCTATTGTGTCTGAGATATCATAGTTCAGGTCGAAGTACTGATCATACTCGGAGTTGTAGCCTGCGGCGATAGCCGTCGGTATGTATATGTCCTTGCTGAGCTTGCCGAGCGATTTATACTTTTGTGATTTCGTATTGTACTCCCACGAAAGTCCGACAAGACGTTCGCCGAAATAAATGTGCTTTCCGTCGTTCGTAGCCATAGCCTCGAGAACACCGACATCCTTACATATTCCGTTCATCTCGTCATAGGTACATCTGTCCACGACCTTTTTCTGCGCCATGTCGTAAATAACAAAGCCAAATTGTGAATCGGCGATGTATACCTTTTCTTTATCGGCATAAATAATCATCGGCATGTCCGTATCACGGGTCATGGAGCTTATGTCGGACAAGTTCAGTTTTTTATCATGCTTTGCAGTCTTGCCCGTAAGTGTTACAATAAGAATCACGGCACAGATAACAATCAAAACAACAGCTGCAATGATAAGAATCTTCTTTTTCTTACTCATGAAAATTACCTCCAAAAAAAATAAGCAATTTATAAACAATTACCATACTGGTAATTATAAAGCTTTAATCCCCCTACAGTCAAAAGGAGAACACCATGAAAATTTTAGTATTGTCAGACTCGCACGGCAAAGAAGAATATGTATACAGTATCCTAAATGATAACAGAGATGCGGGTATTATCATCCATCTCGGAGACGGAGAAAATGATATGGACTTAAGTCTCCGAGAAATTCCGGGAATAACCCGCAAAAGGTTCTTTGCCGTGAAAGGCAACTGCGACCTTATGTCGTCGTTGCCGACTACAACATATGAAAATATATGCGGTTATAAGTTTTACATCACACACGGCTTTAAGCAGCACGTAAAGAGCGGTGTATCGGAAATATTCCTGGACGCAAAAAACAATGAGCGTCAGGTAGTCCTTTTCGGACATACTCACCGCCCGTTTTACGAGGAGCGTGACGGTATTTACCTCTTCAATCCGGGTGCCGTCATGAGAGGAAGCTACGGAATTATAACTATAGATGACTTACCGAAAGACAAATCATCCGAGAGCGGAGAAAAAAACATATACTTTGAGCACCGCGAGCTTTGATTATCATTTATAAAGGTAGACAAGAGCCTCATACGGGCGGAGAGTTATTTCTTTTGCGTCCGTGTGAGTTTCTTTTGCGTCGTTATAAGTGTAAAGTAAAAGAGCTTTACTATCAAGCTTAAAGCCGTGAGGAGCCTTAAACCTTAACGGCTTTTTGCTGAAGGAGCATACAACAAGAGCGCGCTGACCCTTGTAATTTCTCTCGTAACAATAAACTTTTTTGCTTCTCTTACAGTGTTCTCTGTAGTTTCCGTATATAAGGATTTTGTTTTCTTTACGTACCTTGAGAAGCCACCTGTAATAATTCAAAATCGAATTCGGGTCAGCTTCCTCTGCCGCTACGTTTATCTCATTGTAATTCGGGTTTACACCGAACCAGGGTGTGCCGGTTGTAAAACCGGCATTTTTTGTGTCATCCCATTGAACCGGAGTGCGTGAATTCTCGCGGCTCGTCTTGTTTGCAATCTTAAGGTAGAGGAAACGCGGCACGCCGAATTTTCTGAAAATCTTTTCATTGTTAAAGGTCATAACATCCTTAAAGTCGTCAAGACTTTTAAGATGATTGTTCAGCATTCCTATTTCCTGACCCTGATAGATAAACGGCGTTCCGCTCTGCATATATGCCATAGTCGCGAGCATCTTCCCGCTCTCCGTTCGGAATTTCTCGTCACCGTAGCGGCTGATTATCCTCGAATGATCATGATTTTCGATATAAAGGGCATTCCATGACTTCCCGTAAAGATTCTTTTGCCATGATGACATCGCCTTTTTGAGTTTTCGAAGAGAAAACGGAGTATGAATAGCGTCCGTCATAAAACAGTCTGCATTCATATGGTCAAAGCTTATCATCATATCAAAGGGACGGTTTTTCCCCGAGGTATAGGAGATTGCGTCCTTTGAATTTGTCATAGGTGATTCGGCAACGACAAAGCAGTCATATTTATTTATAACATCTTTTCGGAACTCATCGACATACTCACGGCAATGCGGGCCCTTGTTGTAATGCTCGATTCCGCAGGCAACAGGTATGGGGAAGCCGTCGGGGAGTCCCTCTTTTTTTGAGATAAACGTGATAACGTCCTCTCGAAATCCGTCTACGCCCATGTCAAGCCAGAAGCGCATAATATCCTTTACCTCTTCACGAACCTTCGGATTGTCCATGTTCAAGTCGGGTTGTTTTTTTGCAAAAACATGGAGGTAAAATTCATCGATATCCTTGTTGTATTCCCATGCTCCGCCCTCAAAGATAGAGAGCCAGTTGTTAGGCGGATTCGTTCCGTTTTTGCAGTCGCCGCCTCTTCCCTTTCGCCAGATATAATAATCATGATACGGGTTATCCGGTCCCTTCATACTCTCCTTAAACCAATAATGCTCGTCGGACGTATGGTTCACAACAAGGTCCATTATAACCTTAAGACCCCTTGAATGCGCCTCATCAAGCACCTTTTTGAAAAGGTCAAGGTCGCCGAAATCCGGATGAATATCCTTATAATCCGAGATGTCATATCCGTAATCCGCGTTCGGAGAGGGGTATATCGGCGAAAACCAGATGGCGTCCACACCGAGACTTTTTATATAATCCAGCTTTTCGAGAACACCGAGAAGGTCTCCGTTACCGTCGCCGTCGCCGTCCTTAAACGAACGGCACCATATCTGATAAACGGAAATCTCCTTGAACCATGAATTGTCGATTTTTTTCTTTTTCATATACTTCACCTGCCAAAATAAAGTTTATTTATACATTTTTAAAATAATCTTCATCAAGTGCGTTTAAAAAAGCGAGCTCAAGTCCGTAGTCATGCGGCGAAACAACAGCCGGAAGATTCAGCGTAAGCACGGAAAACTCATAGGGATAATCATCTGCAACCTTGGAAAAAAAGCCGAAAACCGTATTTATGTCCTCTCGTATCTCCTCAACGGTTTTTTCCGTTACACCGCTGTCCTTAAGGGCGATGTAAAAGTTCTCTCTCATGACGTTAAGCCTTGTATCGTTATTGTTGTCAAAAATACCGGAAAGAAACGAATCCGTATTTTTTGCAATGCGTTTTGTATACTCCTTGAAAATTACGGATGCCATCTCAGAGTCAACCTTAAAAAAGATGTATAACATATGCTGTATCGCCGAAAACACGGGAAGGCTTTCCTCTCTGCCGTTTGCCTCATCACAGACAATTTGCATATAATCGGACAAAAAATCTCCGACGGATCTTGTTTCCTTACGTATGAATTTCGGAGGGGTGATAAATACATCGCCGAGGATATTTTGTGTGAGTGCCATTATGTTCATGCTGTAGATGATATTTATCTCGTCTTTTACTTTTTTCAGTATTTTTTCATAATCACGCTTTTCACAGTTTGCGCGAGACGGCAGAAATACATCTTTTCCGAAACGCCCAAAACCCATTGCGGAGGGTGCGGCGTATGTCACAAGGTCGTTTTCATTTATGATATTGAAGATGTTTGTGCAGACGACAGCCGACCTGCTTTCGGAACACGCACCGCGGGGAGCTTCAAATGTATAAAAATACGCATGTCGTTTTTCGAGTGTGACGCCGTCAAACGGCTGCTGACCGGAGGATAGAAGGGTGTCGATTTTACCGCCGAGCATATTGCAGGTCGCCCCGCCGCGTGAAAAACCTGCGCTCCACAAAATAACGGGTCCTGAAACATGATAGTAATAAATGTATTTATTTATAAAATCAAAAGCAATTTGCGACGTAGCTTTAAAGCCTGCAAAGTCGCCGTCCGTGCCGATATCAAAGTTTCCGCACCATTCAAGCTCATATCCGCCTCCGCGGCAGCCGACCGCGAGAAGCGTGTAAGTCTTTCCCCCTACACGGATTTTCTTCTTCGCTATCCCGACTCCGAAGGAGTCTGTTCTCGGCTTACTTTTGTAGTCCTCATTGGTATAAAAATCCGAAAATCCGAGATTTTCAAGAAATCTTTTAAGATTTTCGGGAGCGTTTTCATAGTCGCCCCTGAGGCTGTCCGGATTCATCGCCGCCACCGCAAGGCAAAGACTTATCCTTGCAAGGTCATATGAAAATTCAAACGACTGTCCGTAGAAAAATCTGTCTGAATACTTATAAACCGCCTTGAAAGAATCTTTTTGTAAAAGACCCACCTTCTCTTTCGGCAGGTATACACTACGTAAAAAATTTTCAAACACTTTTCTTACCTCTTTTACTTTTACCTTTGCTTCTTTTTGCTTTTGCCGCTTTACTTTTGCTACTTTACTTTTGCCGTTTTTGCTTTTTACCGTTTTTACTTCTGCCGCTTTTGTTTTTTTGCCGTTTTTGCTTTTATCAGATATCACTGCTTCGACTGTTTTATTTTTCAGCCTGCTTTGCTGATTTTTCACCGGTCGTTGCTGTTCTGCTTTTTATTTTTCAGCAATTTAACGCCGCATTCTATCATGCATAGCATAAATTATTCTTAAACTTAAAACGGCTTTAAATTTTTTGCGCGGATTTTTTCGGTGCGTTTTTGTAAGGAGCTTCACCCTCATCGGTATCTCCGCCGAATTTCCCCGTTATGATAAGACCGCTCAAAATGAGCAATGCTCCCATGACGGACTGAAGTGAAAACGGTTCTTTCAAGAATGTCGCACCCAGTATACTTGCGACTGTGGGATTGAGAGCACAGATTGTGCCGGACTCCTCTGAAGAAAGTCCGCTTTGAGCAACAGGCTGAAAGGCAAATCCGAATGCGGTACAAACAAGGGCAAGAATCAGAACAACACCCCACTCAAAGACCGTTCCGGGAAGCTTCGGCGCTTCAAGAAAAAAGGATATGATAAATCCGAATACGCCCATGAAGCCCAGCTGCCAGAAGCCTAATATGAGTCCGTCCTCTGTATGCGACATACGGTCTGTAAGAATAATGGCAACCGCAAACGTCACGGCACAGATAACCGCGTACACCTCTCCCTTTGTAAAGACGAACGATCCGTTGCCCGAAAGAGTAAGAAGCGCAACTCCGGCAATCGCGAGCAAGGCGCTGACGGCAGAAGCCGGCTTCGGAAGTTTTTTCCTTATAACCGATTCCGCTATGGGAACGAAAATAATTGCAAGATGCTCGAGAAAAGCGGTCGTGGATGTCGGTGTAGTTTTTATGGACGTAAGCTCGAGAGCCATAACAGCGGTGTATATAACACCGAGCACTGCTCCGAAGCAGAGCGTTTTCCACTTGAAATTTTGTACTATTCTCTTTCCGAAAATAAGAAAAAGTATGATAAAGCCCAGCAGAAATCTTATACCCATAAGATTAAACGTATCCATTGAGCGAAGCGCAAGCTTTGAAAAAAGAAATGCCGCTCCCCTTGTAGCCGTAACTGCCGAAAGTAATAGTATCGCCTGCTTGTGTGTCATCTGCCCGTTTTCCTCTTCCCGATTTTTCCTGTAATCATCATTTTATACAACAAAATATAAATAATATGATTTATTATAATCTACCGCAAAAAAAACGACAAGAGCTCCGCACAAAAAAATGTGCGAAACTCTTTTATTTTTTCTATTGGTTTGTTGTTTACCGAAGTTGCCGAAATAAGCTTTCGCACTCGGCTTTAAGCTCAGATATTTGCGTCAAAAAGCTCTGAAATGGCGCAAAGCTTCTCCGCCTGCTTCTTCACAAGCTCATGAAAATCATAAAGAGTTACTTTCGTTGCCTGAACATTTTGTACCCACACAAGCTCATTCTGTCCGGCAAAATCCTCCTTGAGCCAATCACAGGTATCCTCGATACACTTTATCGCATCCGCAAGATCCCTTTCGGCCTTTGTCATTGCCTCTGCGTGCTGAGTTATGCTTTCCTTTGTGAGATTTTCAATTCCCATGTCTTTTCTCTCCTTTGTCGTACTCGGCAATGTATCTCTTTACGTTTTCGGGATCCGACACACACGGGACCTGCTTAAGTCCGCGTTTCATAACATCTTCCTCTCCCTTACCCATTACAAGGAGAACGCGCGGTCCGTCATGAGAAAGGATTGCCCTTTTTATACACTCTCCCCTGTCCTCAAGAATTTCATGAGGACACTTTACGTACTGTTCCACGGTCTTTGCGATATCCATAAACCGCTCTTCGGCGGGATCATCTTCGGTGATAAAAACGTAATCGGAGTTTGCACTGCTCACCTCTCCGAGCTCACGCCTGCGTCCCGGCGCCTTGTTTCCGGGTGCGCCGAAAATCGAGATTATCTTTTTGCCGGGATATTCTTTTTTTGTAGAATTGTAAAGAGCTTCGAAGCTCATTTTGTTGTGAGCATAGTCAACTATAGCCGTAACTTGCTTGTCCTTTGTTTCGAAAACAAGCATACGTCCCTTTGCACGCGCGGTGCGTAAACCCTCCGCTACAAACTCCTGCGGTATACGAAGCACGTATGCTATGGCTATGGCACAGAGTGCGTTGGATACATTGAAAAGACCCGGCATGGTTATAGAAAACTCCCCGTTATAGAGGTCGGACTTCACCGTGAAATAAAGACCGTCGTCATGCTTTTCAATTTTTTCACAGTATACGGTGTCCTCCGGATGTGAGCCGTAGGTTATGAGCTTGCAGAAATCTCCGTGCGACTTCACACGCTCAATGACTCTGTCAGAGCGCTCGTCGTCCGTGTTCACGCAAGCGACGTCACACATGTCAAAAAGCTTAAGCTTTGATGAAAAATAATCCTCAAAATCAATATGCTCGGCAGGACCGATATGGTCTGTTCCGATATTCGTAAAGCAGCCGACGGCAAAATGCATACCGCGAACTCTTCCGTACTTTAAAGCCTGACTGGAAACCTCCATAACAAGCTCCGTTATACCGCTGTCATACGCATTTTGAAAGTGCTGATAAAGCTCCAAGACCTCCGGTGTTGTGAGGTGTGACTCCTCGGTGCTTACGCCGTCGTAATTTTCAACCGACGAGAGCATAGCACAGGGCTTTTTTCCCTTTGAGGCAAGCCATTTGTCCATGATATTTTTTACGTAATAAGCGGTTGTAGTCTTTCCCTTTGTTCCGGTAATCCCGACTGTTTCTATCTTATCCGTCACGGAGTCAAAGTGCAGTCTTCCGAGTATCACCATGGCATAGCGTATGTCGCTTACGATGATATACGGTGCGTCGGTTTTATGAACGCTTTCCGCAACGTATGCAGCTGCGCCTCCCTGCACGGCAGCCTCAAGAAACTCCTCCCTGAAATGTGCGCCCTTACAGATAAAGAGTGAGGTGCCGAAAAGAGTTCTGGTGTCATAGCTCACACAGTCTATGAACGTATCCATAAGCTCCGCACGGACATCCGCATAGTTCAGAATACCCGCTTCTCTCAGCGCGTTGACATACTCTTCCAGTTTATGTTTTATTCTCATGGGATTACCCCTTTTTAAGTGTTTATGCAAAGTTTAAAATATTGAATTCAGTATATCACGGCACCAATTATAACACAAGTTTTCCTTTAGGTCGTGCACGCTCACCGTCGAAAACTTCTCACCGAAGCACATATACTCGGTATTTTTCTCCGCAATGATGATACCGGACACAAGACAGGTAACGCACGTTATCGCGGTCAGCGTAAGGAGATATCTTCTTCTTATTTTTTCCATTCCTTCTACCTCTTTTTCTTAAAATCAGGATTTCAACCCTTATAGTCATTCAGAAGCGAGGCGAGTGCATCCCCCATAAGAGCGCCTGCATAAACGGCCTCGTCAAGGGTGTTTGCATCGCTGCCGAATTCAAGTAATACGCCGCACGGCGATGTATCCATATTGTATTTTCGGGGACTGAAAAATATAGGCCTCATAAGAGTCGGATAAAGATCCTCTGCGTGCTTTTGAAGCTGTACCGCAAAATTCAAATTGTCCTGCCACCCCGGGAATTCCGTCACGGGACCGTCCTGACAACCGGCAATAATCATTATTTGAGCGGATTTTTTGCCGTTTATCGTGGTTACGGGTTTTGTTTTCGTTCCGTCGGAATTTTTTATCCCGTCCCTGTGTACATCGATTATAACCTGCAGTCCGGGATACTGTTTTTTATAGTTCTCTATCGCCTCCCTGGAGCGGCCGTAAGAGCCCGTGTATGAGGTATCATGTATCTCCCTGTCGTGTATGACGGTATACCCTGCCGCCGAAAGGCGCTCGCACAGCGCGTCACCTACCCGAACCATATTTGTTGCGGGATCGGAGCTTCTTGTACCGAAGGTATTGCTGTAGTACCCGCGGTCAAGCGTTTCATATGCCTCCGTCGTATGCGTGTGGTAGATAAGTACAATCGGCTCCGCGGTATTCGTGCTGAGCTTTGCCTTTGCGGAAAGACACGCTTTTATATCTATACCGTGTTTTGGGTTTACATTTTTTACATATACGTTTTCATAGACGTCGGATGCATTTGCCCTTCCGTATGTCATCTCTCTTATCTCTCCGTCCTTTTTCGCATTTGCCTGCTCCGTTTTTGCCTTTTCAATAAGCTTTTTGATGTCTGACGGAGTTTCGTTTGAGGCATAGCTTGTAAGTCCCGAAGAGCTTTTTCCGGATGAAATCACCGTGCTTTGATTGTCCTTTTCGGTCGTCTTCGGGATATCAAGCGCATCAATATCCCTTTGTATCTCCTCATCGGATTTTCCTTCAAGCTCATCAAACAAAGTGCTCATACCCCCGGCAGGCACCTGAGAGCCGGCAAGCACAAGGGTTGCATTTCCTAGACCGTTAAGAAGCTTACTTCCGAAGCTTATCGCAACGCCGATGATAAGAGCCGGCATCAAAAGAATCATTGTATTTCGCATTTTTCTTTTAGCCTTCATTTAATCACATCCACTTAAAACAAAACTATTTTAAGTATATGAAAAAGCAGCTTCGATAATTCTGCCGAATATATAAAGCTTTGCTGTAAATACTAAAGTCAAAAAGAAGGTGACAGCGTGAAGATGTCAAATGATGATTATGACAGGCTCATAAAGGAAACCAATCCGAAATCTCCGGTTCTTAAGGACTGTGCCGGCGCTTTTTTCGTAGGCGGGCTCATATGCCTTATCGGAGAAATAATCCGTGAGGCGTTTTTGAAATACGGCTTCAGCGACGAGAGGGCGAAAGCATTTGTTTCTCTTATCCTTATAGCCATAACCGCAATCTTAACCGGCACGGGTGTTTTTGATAAAATTGCAAAATTTGCGGGAGCCGGAACCATCGTACCGATAACGGGCTTTGCGAATTCGGTTGTATCCCCGGCTATGGAATTCAAAACCGAGGGAAGGATAATGGGAACAGGCGCAAATATGTTCAAAATAGCAGGACCGGTCATAGTATACGGCTGCAGCTCGGCAGTGCTTTACGGACTGCTGCTTTATATATTTAAATAAATAAACGAAACGGATGATTTCAGATGGCTGAAAGAAAAGGTGAAACATTTATTTTTAAAAAGCCGCCCGTGGCTACGGCAGGTGCGGGTGTTGCGGGAAAGACGGAAGGAGAAGGACCGCTTCGGTCCGAATTTGATTATGTTCTTAAAGAAGATATGGAAAAAGACAACTGGGAAAGTGCAGAAAGCGCTTTCCACAAAAAAGCCGTTGAAACGGTTCTTAAAAAAAGCGGCAAAGCCGAAAGTGATATTGATGTTATTCTTTCCGGTGATCTTTTGAATCAATGTATGAGCTCAAGCTTCAGCATAAAGGACATGAAGATACCTTTTTGCGGACTGTACGGCGCATGCTCTACATTTGCCCTGGCTCTCGGGCTGTCTGCCGTACTGGTGGACAGCGGATGTGCGGAAAATACGGTTTGCGCGACCTCGTCGCATTTCTGCTCGGCAGAAAAGCAATTTCGCCAACCGCTTGAATACGGAGGTCAAAGACCTCCGACAGCTCAGAGGACAGTGACCGGAGCCGGTGCGCTCGTGGTTTCAGATCACGGACAGGGACCGCGTATAACTGCTTTCAGACTCGGTAAAATAATCGACTACGGTGTAACGGACGAAAATAACATGGGAGCCGCAATGGCTCCGGCAGCGGCAGACAGCATATATAACTTTTTAAAAGATACCGGCACATCACCGAAGGACTACGACATGATACTGACAGGAGATCTCGGACACACGGGAAGTGAGCTGCTCATAAAACTGTTACAGGAAGAAAAGGGCTGTGATATCTCGGATATACACGAGGACTGCGGCGTCCTTATCTTTGATAACAAGGAGCAGGATGTTCACGCCGGAGGCTCCGGCTGCGGGTGCAGTGCCGTTGTCGTTTCGACGTATATACTGCGCCTTTTGAACGAGGGCTCCCTGAAAAAAGTTCTGTTTGTCGGTACAGGCGCACTCATTTCAACAGTTTCGCCTCTTCAGGGAAATACGGTCCCGGGGATTGCTCACACGGTTTTGCTGGAGGGATGATTTTTCAGAATTTATTTTCGATAGGGAAAACAGGAGGAAACAAAAGAAAAGGGAAAGAGGAAAGAGATATGATTTTTATAAAAGCTTTTATCTTCGGAGGTCTGATTTGTGTTATAGGCCAGCTTCTCATAGACCTTACGGGACTCACCCCTGCAAAGATACTTGTATTGTTTGTGGTACTTGGAGTGGTGCTCGGGGCAGTCGGACTTTATGAGCCGTTTGCCGAATTTGCGGGAAGCGGTGCAAACGTGCCTCTTACAGGCTTCGGGAATCTTCTCGCACAGGGTACAAAAAATGCAGTAAAAGAAAAAGGCTTTCTCGGAATATTTTACGGCCCTCTGTCCTCCGGCTCAGTCGGCATAACGGCGGCATTTGTTTTCGGACTCATTATTTCGCTTTTTGCAAAGTCCAAATCAAAATAGTTTTTAAAAAAAGAACTATACAAAGTAACAAGAAGTGATAAAAAAAACGACGTCCAAAAAGACGTCGTTTTACACTCTGCATATGAAATTACTTTGCAGCCTTTATTACAAGAGCTGACTTTTTACGAGCAGCGTTGTTCTTGTGAAGAATACCCTTTGCCTGAGCCTGGTCAATCTTCTTGATAGCTGCCTTTACAAGCTCGTCCTTATTTTCTGCATTTGCTTCAATAGCGGCATTTGCTTTTTTGATAGCAGTCTTAAGTGCTGTACTTGCTGACTTATTTCTCTGAGCTTTAGATGCATTTACGATTACACGCTTTTTTGCTGATTTGATGTTAGGCATAATTACACCTCCCCTTAGTCGTTACAGTCTAATATATTAACACTAAATTCTTTAAAATGCAATAACTTTTTTATCTGAAGGAGGGCACGGAAAAATGTATGAAAAAACCGCCGAAAACCGCGTAACGAGAACAGACCTGGCAGTTGAAAATTTACAGGATATCACCGCGTCAAAAACCGGAAATGACGGTTATAAAACAGAGATTAAGGAAAATGAAGCTTCCGTTGTCACCGTCATAGATATATTGAATGAAAAAGGCGAAAAGCTTTTCGATAAACCGAAAGGGAGATATGTCACCGTAGAGGTTCCCCCGTTCGGAAAGGACGGCGAAGTAACCGACGACCGTCTTTTTTCTCTCTGCGACGAGTTAAAAAAGCTTTTACCCGATGACGGAGATATACTTGTTGCCGGTCTTGGCAACAGAGATATAACCGCAGACGCTTTGGGACCGCTCGTCACCTCACAAATTCTTGCAACGAGACATCTCAACTCACGTATCACTGAGGATATCGGTCTTTCCGGGCTTCGAAGTGTAAGTTCCATCGCGCCGGGCGTCCTCGGTCAAACCGGAATTGAAATCAGCGACGTCATAAAGTCCGTATCAGAGCTTGTATCTCCCTCTGCAATCATATCCGTGGATGCTCTTGCGGCTCGGGAGCTGTCACGCCTCGGCTGTACCGTACAAATAACCGACGCCGGGGTTGCACCCGGCTCCGGTATCGGCAACCAAAGGCCGCAAATAAGCAGGGATACCATGGGTATCCCCGTCATATCCATAGGCGTGCCAACTGTGATTTCAGTTGAAAGCCTTCTTGAAAGCACCTTTTCACAGGCAAAGCCTTATGAACAACAATCCGACCGACAAACTGAACAGCAATCTAAGTCATACACTGAACAACAATCCGAATTGCATACTGAACAGCAGTCTAAGTTGCAAACTGAACAACAATCCGAATTGCATACTGATCAGCAGACTAAGCTGCACACTGAACAATATACCGACCGACAAGCTGAAATCACACGAGAAGAAGGCTTTTCCGGTCTTATAGTAACGCCAAAGGATATCGATCTTCTCGTGTCCCGCGCCGCAAAGCTCATCTCACTTGCAATAAACACATGCCTGTTTCCGGAATTTTCAATCGGAGACATACTGAATCTCACGGGATAAGATGAATTTTATTTTATTATCTTTGCACATGGTGTCCTGAAAAGTAGGACAAGTACCGCTGTTTAAAAGCACGCTTATGAAAATTCCGTGAAGCGGGAAAAACCAGCGTCACTTTTTTCTGCTTCATCCATAAAGAGAAGGTAACCGCAGCCCTGCTTCGGCTGCCATTCGTAAAGATTCCTGTCTTCATTTACAAAAAGATATTCCATTATCGCAGCAATAACACCGCCGTGACACACAAGAACATAAACCGTATTCTCCGGCTCGTCCCCGAGCTTCGCCGTAAGCTTATCAAAAGCTCTCAGAACCCTCTTCTTCATTTGATTTCCGCTTTCACCGCCGACGGGAATATTGAAATAAAAGTCACCGCTTATCCATTCCCTGTAGTCGGGTCGGTCTTTAAGCTCATCATAAGATTTCATTTCATAAATACCGAAATTCATCTCCTTAAAATCCGTCAAACGCTCGTAGCTGCGTGTATCAAACAGTATTTCAAGGGTTTCGTCGGTACGTTTCATGCCGCTTGTAAAGTATTTTACATTTACAGAGTTCTCCTTTTCATCCGAATTGAGCTTTTTTTGATAGCTTAACGCCCTGCTTTGAAGATATTTTTTTCCTTTATCTGTGAGGCTTATGTCACTTCGTCCGCAGTAGAGAAACCTTTCGTTGGCCTCTGTAGAGCCGTGTCTCAGTAAAAGAATTCGCTTCATTTCAGTTTTTGCTCCAATCCGCAGAAAACACGTGTAACCGTATCCGCTTCCTTTGTGAGATATGTACAAAGTCTTCCGCACATCTCACGCCACGCTCGCATATCCGCATCTATCGGAACAACGCCGCAGAAAATGTCATCGCAAATAATCACGGAATCCGCCCATTCAAACTTATGCTCGTCAAAATATTCCCTTGCTTCAATACCGTTTTTTACGCAGGAGAGAGCAAAACGTTCTACATGGCATATACATCGCCGTGAAAAGTCTATCCCCTCCGCCGTGCTGTTTTTTTCGGCGCCGTCACGGTTTTTCGGGTCATTTTCCGGGTTATATGTACAAATAAAAACCTCATCATCCGTTATACCGAATTTTTTTTGCGCAAGCTCATGCTTCCCCTGATATGCGCCGCCTATGATAAAATTCATATGATCACCCCAAAAAATTCATGACAGGAGTTACGAGCGCGTATGCACAAACTCCGCAAAGCTCGGAAATCGTGAGCGAATATCCGGCGATATCTCCGTTCATTCCCCCAAGATTTTTATATGCTCTTCCAAGTGCCGCCGCGTAACCCAAAAGCACAACTGCAAGAACTGTGGCATATACCTTACAAATTACAGCCGCAAGCACACACACGACAACGGCTGTCACACACAGGCTCACCACGTGGCTCTTCTTTATCCCCTCCCTGTACCTGCCGGAGAACTGACTCGTTTCCATGGTGGGGAGAACCGTGACCGCAAGAGCCGAGCAACACCTTGAAAGTATGGGAATAAAGATAAGAACGGGGATATTTTCTTTAAACGAAAGACTCATCGAAGCGGCAAAGTTCATAACAAGAACTATCGCAACTGCTATGACCGCAAATGCGCCGACACTTGAGTCCTTGAGGATTTCTCGCCTTCTTTCAAGGTCACGGCAGGATTTCACGGCATCCGTAACGTCCATAAATCCGTCGAGATGCATAAATCCCGTAACAAGGAAAGGATAAACGGCAAAGCTTCCCGCCGCCAAAGCGTGCGGAAGGATACTCAGCGCCGTCAGCCTTTGAAGTATATAACAGAGAAGTGCCCAGACTGCGCCGATTTCAAGGCCCGCAACAGGCAGACAGGCAGTCATCAGAGGCCGTGACTCATCATCCCACGAATGAAACGGCATCGGAATAGCGCAGAACATGGTCATGGACATACCGCACGCCCTGAGAATTTTTTTCAGTTTATTCATTCCCACTCACGCCCCTTATAGTAAATCTTATTTCCGGCACACACCTCTACAACCGATTCGCAGCGCTCTGCAAGAGCTCTGTCAACTGCGGCGAGTGCCCTCCTGTAGTTCTCGGTGTATCCGTCATAGAGGGCTGCATCCGAGTACATAAAGTCGCTGACAAAGACGATATTTTCCACCCTGTCCGCAAGCTCGCAAAGCTCTTTTGCACAGCGTTCTCCGGCAGAGATGTCACCCTCTTTTGCAACGTCCTCAGAAAACATCTCGTTTAAAAGAAGCGCCGTCACGCTGTCAAGAAGAAACGAGCCCTCTGTCCTGCCGTTTTTATTCCTCGGCAAGCCGTCAAGTGCGCTCAGAATATTCCTTCCGCACTCGATGGTTTCAAAGCCCCAGCCCTCACGCTCCTTCAGGTGCCTGCGTATCCTCGCACGGTCCTCGTCGTCATAAGGAATCATGGTGGCGATGTAAAAAAGAGGGGCGCCCTGCTTTACCGCAATACGCTGTGCGAGCATGGATTTGCCGTTTTTACAGCCCCCGGAAATAAAAACTCTCATCAGCTTTTTCCCTCAACAGTATATTTGTCTCCCTCACGTATCTCGTCAAGGAACTCATCGTCAATTCCGGCATGGTCAAAATCCGCCATGTCGTTTATTATTGCGCACGCAGCACCCAGTACCTCCATGGCAAGAGGACAGCCGCTGCCCTCTCCGAGTCTCATATTAAGAAGAAGCATGGGAGAAAGACCAAGCTCTTCAATAGCAATCCTGTACCCTATCTCAAACGATGCATGCGATGGTACAAGGTAATCCCTTACCGCCGGACACATACGCACGGCACAGAGCGCCGCAACAACCGAGATAAATCCGTCTATGATAACGGGGACTCTGTTCGCGGCGGCGGCAATAAACGCACCTGTCATTGCGGCGATATCCAATCCGCCTATCTTAGAGATAACGTCAATGATATCTCCCTTGTCGGGCTTGTTTATTTCAATGGCAGTCTTTATGACTTCCTTTTTCCGTCTGAAGCTTTCGTCCGTCACGCCGCCGCCCTTTCCGGTGACGTCCTCAACGTCCGAATCCGTAAGAAATGCAAGAATTGCCGAAGATGTAGTGGTATTCCCTATACCCATCTCACCTATACCTATAGCGTCTGCATCCTTTGCGTAGGTCTCGACCATCTCAACACCTGTCATAAGAGCTTCAACCGCCTGCTCCCGCGTCATGGCAGGACCCTTTACCATATTGTTTGTTCCGTACGCTATCTTCCTGTTTATAACCGCAGGCTCTTTTATGTCGGTGTATACGCCGACGTCACAGACGTGTATCTCCACACCGAAGTGCTTGCAAAGCGTAGCCGCACCGGTTTTTGCTCTTGTGAGATTTATCGTCTGCTGCAGGGTTATAAGCTGAGGACAGCAGGAGACACCCTCTTCAACCACTCCGTTGTCGGCGGCAAAAACCAGCAGCACACGCTTGTCCATACTGTTATGAACCTTACCGGTAATTCCGGCAAGCTGAACGGACAAGTCCTCCAGTCGTCCGAGTGCGCCCGGCGGCTTCGCAAGTCTTGCCTGACGCTTTTCAGCCGCATCCATTGCTTCCCTGTCAAGGCCTCCCACAGAGGCTATTACCCTTTTCAGTTCACTTTCATTCTTAGTCATTTTCTCATTACCTCTTATTTTAAAGCTTACCTGACTAAAATACATAATTGCTTAAAATTTTCACCGCTCAGAATTTCAACTGCCTTGAAGAAAGCCTTTCGTCATAAGCAGCTTCACGGATTCCCCGGCGTCTGACAGCTCAAGAGTACAGGTGGCGTCCGGTGTAAGAGTGTCTATGAGCGAAAACAAACGCTTCATGTCTACAGTTCCTTCAGCGAGTATATTGTGCGTGTCCCTTTCTCCGTGGTTGTTATGTATATGATAATGTGAGATATACGGCGCACTTCTCTCAATCCATTCGTACACGTCCTTGCACCCGGAGGAGATATCCTCTCCTATTCTGTTCGTTTTTATCCTGTGGGCAAAGCCGAGTGAGGCGTTTACGTGTCCGACGTCCACACAAAGCTTTAACCTTTCGCTGTCTACCTCTTTTATGACATTCATAAGGAGATCCGGCTCATCCTCAAAAACATTTTCAAGCACAACGGTAAAATCTCCCGGCAGCGTAGGCATAACTCTCTTAAAAAACTTAACCGCCTGCGGCTCGTACCATATCTTATAGTACATATGACTTATGTATCCGGAATGAAAGACCATTTTCTTCGCACCGTAACGTACACAAAGCTCTGCCGCCTGCCTTATTCTTTTTTCCGTCACTTCAAGAACCAGGGGGTCGATAGCCACAGGGCTCAACTCGTTGAAGGGCGCATGAAGAATTATGCGGTCAACGTTTTTCACGGTTTCTTTTACAAGCGGGTCGATGTATTTAAACTTAAGGTCCATATTCCACGCAGTACAAAACTGGGCAAGTTCTATTCCGAGTCCGTACCTTTCCGCAGTTTCCTTTGCGTCCGACGCCATTGTCGAGATATACAGGTTTTCCTTTTTCATCCGCAACCGTTCCTCTTTATTTTACTGTTTTTCAGCTTGTTAATTACTGAGTTTATTGCTTGGTTTATTACTGAATTTATTGCCGTGTTTATTATCGGGTTTATAGCCGATTTTATTACTGAGTTTATTGCTTGGTTTATTACTGAGTTTATAGCCGAATTTACTGCCGGGTTTATTTCCGAATTAAAAATAACTAAAAATACTATATCATAAAAATTGACAACGTAAAACTTATCCTGTAAAATTTTATAGATGAATTTTTCATGAAAGCGGAGAACGCATATGGCTGAAAATAAAAGCAAAGTCAGAAAAATAATAATCGGCACGGTCATCGCAATTATGGTTATTGCCGTTGCCGTTACCGGTGCGGTGCTCATAAAGAAAAGCACACAGAAAAAACCCGAGCCGGAGCCTGCGACAAAGACTTCAACTCTTCCTGTGTCAACGACCTCCCCCTACGTTGTTCTTTCGGATATCGACACGAACTTCCGCATAAAACAGATAATCGGCAGAGTTGTTTCGGATGACATGGGTATAAATTGCAGCCTTGTTTTCGGAACGACGGAGGAATGCCTGAACATTGGCGCGGGACTTCACAGAACGAGCAGCATACCCGGTTACTCAACCCCTCCTATAATAGCAGGTCACTGTCTGACGGTCTTTAAAGGCTTTGAAAAGGCCGAGATAGGTATGACGATAACCCTTCAGATGCCTTACGGCGATTACACATACCGTATTTCGGAAATCAAGGTTATCAACAAGGATGATTTCGACTTTGCGGTTATACGTGAGCCTATAAAACAGGCTATCTTCTACACCTGCTACCCCTTTGACCACATAAACAGTCCTAAGGAGGACAGACTTTTCCTATACTGTGATTATATCTCCGGTGACAGAATCATAGACGACATAAACTTTACCGTACCTGCGGATGTTACCAATAAAGCAGGCAAGCTTGTAAACGAGGGAAAAACCGAGCGGAGTTCCGAAAAAACATCTCAGATTGTTGAAAATGTAAAAGAATCGATAAGTAAAGACCTAACAAAACCAAATTGATGACAGCAAAAAACAGGTGCCGAGGGCACCTGTTTTTTTCGACCTTTGAAGCTTATTAAAATATTCTTCTGATTATAGTTCAAAATACCTTTTATACCTGAAAAGACATCGGTCAAATCAGAAAAATCAAATTAAGCACCGACAAAAATACAATTATTTATACAATCTTAAAATCTGATACCGGTTTGCTTCTTCTTTTTCTGTGTAGCCGATTGAAATTCCTTTTCCGTTATTTGCTGCTTTTTCGGAAAGTCAATAAGCCCTAATAAATGGTATACGCAAGGTTCATGTCTACATTGCCGGAAATACCGGGCACGGATCCCTTTGATGAATACTGCCAGATATCGTATTTGCCGTTATAGTTTGTCTTTTCAACGTAGTGCGCAAGCCAGATATAATATCCCGAAAGCTGGCTCGCATCAAACTTTGTCGTAAGGTAGTTCTTGTTTGCGTATACGCCGGCCCTGTAGCCCGAATTCTTTACGGTTTGACAGAAAGCCTTTGCAACAGCGGTTCTCTGCGCATAACTTATTTTGTCGGCACGCCCGTCTCCGTTTCCGCCGGAGGTTTCGATATCTATGAAAAGAGGAAGTTTCACGTTGTGACCCTTGGCGCACTCGACGATAAAACTCGCCTCCTCAACCGCCTCTTTCTCATTTATTGCCTGAGAGAAAAAGTATATACCGACGTCTAATCCGACTGCCTCAGCACCTTTGATATAACTGTCAAAGTTCGGGTCTCTTACAAGAGCGCCCGAGCCCCAGCCGCGATAGCCGCATCTTATAATAACAAATTTTATTCCGGAATTTTTAACCCTTGTCCAGTCGATAGTTCCCTGATACTTTGAAACGTCAATACCGAGAACTCCCGCTCCCTTCGGCAGCTTACCCTCTGAGGTGAAGGTATACGCCGCGCCGTTTATAACCTGTTTTCCGGTCACGGGTTTTCCGTTTTTATCAAAATAATATGTGTTTCCGTCTATCGTCTGCCAGCCCGTATACTTCACCACGTCAGTATACCTGAAAAATTCTTTTTCCTCGTCGTAATCGTCCGAAAAGGCCTCGATATATTCGTCTCCGCTCTTTACAAAAAGCTCATTGCCCGACTTATCTACAAGCCTTTCCTTTTGCTCTCTTTTATCCGACTGCTTCACTTCCGAAGACCCCGACACAGCTGATAACTGCTCCGGAGACAGCACTGATGACGGCTCCGATGACGGTTCCGTGGACGGTTCGGTGGACGGCTCGACAGACGGGTCGGTTACGAGTTCCTCCGGCTTGACAATATCCGAAAACAAAACTCTGACGTATTCCTTCACCGTAAAAGAGCCTGAGGTCACATACTCAACGGTATCCTTAAGCACCTGCTCCTGCGGCCTTTCAGCCTTAGGTGCTTCCTTTGCAACGTTTATCTCCGACTCTTTCTTTGCGTCGTCCTTAACGTGCTTTATGACCTTATACTCAAGCTTTGCCTTTACGGTAACCTCGTACTCCTCTTTTTCGCAGGTATAGTCCGAAGGCTCCGTAAGCTTCAACTTATACTTTCCGGCGGGAAGCTTTGCGATATTTATTTTCCCGTCCTTTTCCGTAGCCGCATATATGACTGTCTTGCCCCCGGAAACCGGAGTGAGCGACACCCTGAACTCAACGCCCGTAAAAAGCTTTCCGTCATGATTGTAAAACTTTATACGCAGATCATTTTGTATGCTCTCTGCGGAAATACTCACATACTTTTCATAAGGGTCGGTTGTAGTTTCCGGCTCGGTTGCAGTCGTGGCATTCGTAGTCGCCTTTGCGGTAGACTCTGTGCTCGGCTCAAACACCGCCTTTTTCTCATGACCCCTTACGACAATCACAACGGAAACAACGACTGCAATGATGAACAATGTAATCGCTATTCCTATCTGAACCTTCCTTGAGGTTCTGATTGCTTCAAACAGCTTTTTTACTTTTTCTTTTAAAACATTAAAAAAATGCGCCAAAGTTCCCACCTGAAATAACCTATAATAAAAATCCTGTACTGCCTGTATCTTTTATTTAATGTTTTCCGGATAAACTCCGTTCTTTATAAGCTCCCTGAAAGCTTCTATAACAGTCTCCTTGTCCTCGGCATATGTAACGCCGAACCACTTGTCGTCAGTCGGAAGAACACGTACATCCGCCTTATCCGACGAAACAAGCTCACCTATAATTATCGGAAGTAAATACTCTGATTTTATGTCATCCGACGGAAGTCTTGTAAGGAATCCCTTAAAGCCGTCCTCAAGCATACCGAGAAATTCCGAGCCTATACCCCACATATTCATGGAAACGAGTACATCGTCAGCGTAGTATTTTATCTCGTCCCCGTGACGTACGGCAGCCTTTCCGTCAATTTTTTCGATATTGGAGGTTTCAACTATCTCTGTCATGAAGCCGTCCTCTTCCTTGCACACACCTCTTGTAACGCCGCCGTTATCGGAGAGAGTGTTTGCAAGACGGAAGCCTGCCATACAGAAATGATATTTATCCGTCTTTTCTGACGCTCCGCTTACAAGCCATTCATGTATGAGCCTGAAGCCCTCCTTGCCGTAGTAATCGTCTGCATTGATAACGGCAAACGGCTCATGGACGATATCCTTTACCGCAAGAATAGCCTGTCCCGTACCCCACGGCTTTGTACGCTCTCCCCTCGTAATCCGCAGCAGCGCGATTCGCCGAATCCCTGCCCTTCGAACTGGACGACTTCCAGACCGAAGCCAATGACGCGCTCGAAGCCGGCAGCAACGTACTGGTCGCGGCCCCAACCGGTGCCGGCAAAACCGTCGTGGCGGATTTTGCCATTTATCTCGCTCAGGAACGCAACGTCAAAGCCTTCTACACCACACCGATCAAGGCGCTGAGCAATCAGAAATACCATGATCTGGTCGACGTGTACGGCCCGGACAAGGTAGGCCTGCTCACCGGCGACACCTCGATCAACTCCGAGGCGGACATCGTGGTCATGACCACCGAAGTGCTGCGCAACATGCTCTACGAGCGTTCCACCACGCTGAACGCACTACGCTACGTGATTCTCGACGAAGTGCACTATCTGGCCGACCGATTCCGCGGGCCCGTGTGGGAGGAAGTCATCATCCACCTGCCCAAGACGGTCAAGATCGTCGGCCTGTCCGCCACCGTGTCCAACGTGGAGGATTTCTCCAACTGGATTGCCTCGGTGCGAGGCGACACCAAACTGGTGATCAGCGAACACCGCCCCGTGCCTTTGGAACAGCACGTCATCGTGCAGGCGGACGAATACACTGAGCCCGAGGTGCTGGATCTCTATCGCCGCGACGGCAACGGCGAGCAGGCCACCAAGCTCAACGCCGAACTCATCAACCGGCTCGACCAGTTGGACCGCAAGGCCGCACGCCGGC
>ENA-OPXM01000416-OPXM01000416.1-human-gut-metagenome-genome-assembly--contig:-NODE-416-length-25826-cov-2.414419_pt1 | contig 25826 bp, 24 predicted proteins | sample MGYA00241707_ERZ502035 | MGnify/ENA primary metagenome ERZ502035 (study PRJEB25962, sample SAMEA2043051) | human gut metagenome | biome: human gut; feature: human-associated habitat; material: faeces... | reverse complement strand
GATAGTTCATATAGGATTTTCATGCGATCATCATCTCCTGTTCGTTAAATTGAAATTTGTCAGCCTAATTGCTTCTTGATTTCAGCTTTCACTTTATCCAAATCACTGCAAGTCAAGATTGGAATCAGCCGGTTGATTTCGTCAATGCTCCTATCCCACCACTTGAATTTCAGCAGCAATTCAATCAGTTCATCGTCAAAGCGTTTTTGAATTGCTCTTGCAGGATTCCCAACGACCTTCGTATATGGTGGAACATCACTTCCCACAACGCTGTTTGCACCAATGATTGCACCATCTCCAATGTGAACGCCGGGAAGGATTACCGAATTTTGCCCGATCCAAACATCATTTTCGATAACGGTATCTCCTTTTAATGGCAGATCCGTCTTTGCAGGCGGCGCCATTTCCCATCCCTCCAAGGTATAGAACGGGAATGTAGAGACGGCGTTCATCTGATGGTTTGCACCGTTCATCACAAACTCAACTCCGGCGGCGATTTGACAGAGCTTTCCGATGATGAGTTTGTCATCATTCCACTCGTATAAGTGTGAAACATGACTTTCAAAATCCGAATCGGCAATATAAGTAAAGTCCCCGACAATAATATTCGGATTTGTAATCGTCGGCTTCACATATATTTCTTTATCATACCCTGCAATTGGATGGATTGTATTGGGGTTTGGGTGTTTTCCGTCTTTCATCTTAACTACCTCTTCAAATTCCGACTTGTTGACATCTTATCACATCGGTATATCGGGCGCAAGGATTGGCATGTCCGTGGGAGAGATTTAATGGAGCCTACCTGAATAAATGAAATCATACATACAGACGTACAGAAGAAAAAAAGAATTGATGGTTTGTAACAGTATCATTTGGCATAAGAGAAACTGCTAAACTGAAATCAATCTCCACTCACTTTTCTTTGTTGGTCTCTGATACCACGCCGGTATCAGAGACATTTTTTTCAAATTCGAGGGTGGTCAAAAGGGTGCCATTTTCTACATTTATTACGAGAAGTGCAAGCGAGGTGTTTTATCTCTTGGCAACTGTATCTTCTCACTCAATTTTCCCAGTGCTGTACCTTGAAAATTGCATACGATTCCAAGACATCACCGTGTTCGAGCCACTATGAGCAAGTGAAAGAGGCGTGGTCAAGCCTCGTTGCGACGACTGCACGGGAAAACAATGGTACACTCGTCCGGCTAGGCCTCAAACCGAGGGACGACGCACCCACAAGCATGGGCCGAGGCTGAAATGCCTGTGTCCCCCTGACCAGGGGACTTGGAATCGATATCTTAAACCTATTACTTTGTAGGAAAGGGGGTGTATGAGATGAACTGCACACAAAAGCAGCAATTAGTAAGTTTTCCGAAGGTCAGGATATGGAAACCTTGGTTCCGTTACTTTAATAACCACAAGGAATTCCGAAATGAAGGAACCGTCCATCTTTTCAGTCTCATGGCACTCTTTAGCTATGCGAACTTCCGCTCGAATGAGCGCGTAATCAATGGTGAGAGATACATGGAGGCGCCGGGCCAATGGATCTGCAAGCTTGGATCGTTACCCAGGATTCTACGTGTCCATTCCAAAAGACAAGCTCTTGAGCAATTGGACTATTACGAGAAATACGGGTTCCTGACTTATGAATGGCTGGATAAAGAGAATGAGATCATTCGTTTTTCCATCATCAATTGGAAAGAGCATTGCACGAGCCTACAGTACAATTATTATAGTTATAAGGGCTCCGGATTCTTTTTCTTCCCATTACCTGTTGGTCGAATGCTCCTACGAGTCGCTCGCAAAACAGAAGGAATCGTATTTAGTGAGTTGGATGCCATTATGGACATGTGGCTGCACACCATCTTAAACGATCCCAAGGTGCGAGGTTCGGAGTATATGCCGGTCGTGTATTACTCCAATATGCGAGGTATGCCGTTGCTCTCATATACTTACCTTGCAAAACGTTGGGGTTGGTCAAAATCACGCGTTGGCCGCTTCATGTTGAAAGCTGGCGAATATGGAATTATCAGCCGCGTGAGTTTTTCAAGCTCACGCGGCTCTGTCATTTCAATGTGTCGGTATCGAGAAATGATTTTCGGTGATACCTGCGAAGAGCTCGAACTAAGCAGTATTGGCGAAATCATTGGCATTACAAAGGCTGCTGATTTGGTCGATCCCGATGAAGGCAAGATGGATATCAGCATTGAAACTCGCGTCCCGCCCGCTCACACTATAGGGAAGCCCCGAAAAGCCTTGAGAATTCAAGTGTTTCTGGTGATCCGAAGTTCTTTTTTTGCTCGCCAAATTCCATTAGTCTTCTACAGTGCTTTAGACTGGGAGGTAACGAATCAGGAGAAGAATAGCCGCGATCCACCGACTGAGTCCCAATCCGGAAAGGAGATGAAACAATGACATCAGATAGCACTCCCGCGTTTGAGATAGAAAAAGAAGCTTTGAAAACAGAAATCGAAACCGGCATCCAAGCCGGTGTTGATCATTTAGAGGCGAAGACCGCAAAACGCAAGGATGCGGATAAGTTTCATAACACAAGGCATCTGCTCAAGCAGTACCGGAAAGTAGCATATGCGATCCAAATCTCGGAAGCAGATATGAATGTTCGAATGGAAATGGAGCATGGCACCCGCCTTTCCACACTTGAAGTCAATGCCGAATTGGCTGGCGTGGATTTGTCCGGTTCTAAACTGGAGGGGTACGCCAGAACAGTTATTCGGAGCAAGAATATGCTCCAGATCATTGATAACGCGCTTAATACGGTGCGAATGGATCCAGACCACGGTGAGCTGATGTATCAAGTCCTCTACCTCACATACTTCTCAAAAAAGAAGCCCGCGAATCGTGAGGTGATCCTAGCGGAACTTGATCGGCAAGGATTCCCCATGTCGATGGTAACCTATCATAGCTATCTCAACATGGCAATTCGTGCGATTGACCGCATTCTGTGGGGTTACACGGCGCGTGATTGCATGGAGATTATCAAGCAGTTTTTACCTTGAACCACTATTGAACTGTTTTCGAACGAAACTTGAAGTTCTGCTTAATTGCATCTGTATCCCCTAAATGGTAAGATGATAGCGTCGAAAAGATTCATTGATGGACTGCCTCCTTTCATCGGGAGGCATTTTTCATGTGAAGCCAGGAACTCAGGTCGTACTGCCCGAGTTCCCGGCTTTTCTTTTCGGCTCTATTTGAAAGGAGGACTTCCCAAAATGAATCTAAACAAACCTGCCGTCATCAAGAAGCTGCAGGAGCGATTCAGAAATGTAAATGCAGGCCGAGGCATATATACTGCCTTTCTCGTGCCTACGATGCTGACCATGTTTTCCACACGCGCCTTTGCTGCTGACACCATTTGGACGAAGGCGAGTGCAATCATGCAGGATGTGTACACTCAAATCCTCGGCATCAGCACCATCGCAGCTGTTGTTACTGCGGCTATTGCGCTTCTTCTGATGAACTTCTCCAGATCTGGACGAACGGTTGATGAGTCCCGTGCATGGTTAAAGCGGATCATTATTACTTGGGCCATTCTCAATAGCCTTGGCTTTATCATGGCCTATGTGACACCATTCTTTTCCGGTGGCACTTGGACTCCCTAATTACGAAGGAGAATCAAGACATGAAGAATATTATCTGTTTCTTATCCGGTATTGTCGCTGGCATTGCCATGTGCCTCACCGCAGCATACTACCTGCCTGAAAGTAGCTTCGATGATGAGTTAGGCCACTTCTAAGCAGATGCAGGAGGAGCCGCATGGGAATCTTAGACAGTATTGTTGAGTGGATTGCCACACAGGTCATGAATCTGCTGGATCTGATCACAGGGTCCGTACTCGGTGCGCTAGGCTGTGATATGAGCACGTTTCTACGCTATTTCCCAGCCGCTGAAACGCTCTATGAAATATTCGTAGCGATTGGTGTAGGCTTCATCTTACTGAACCTTGTGTGGCAGCTATTCAGAAACTTTGGGCTTGGACTGGGCCTTAGTGCGGAGGATCCAGTCAAGCTCGCCATCAAATCCATTCTCTTTATCTTTTTAGCACTTTTTGCGGATCAGATTATGGTGCTCGTTTTGGGAATCGTAGGAACGCCATACGACTGGGTGGTAGACACAGCACTTCCTCCAATCGAGTTTGCAAGTTTTGCCAGCGTAGTAACAGTTTTGGTGGGCAGCCTTGTGTCCGGCTCGGTAAGTTTGATTGTACTCATTTTGGTGCTCATCGTAGCATGGAACTATATCAAGCTTCTATTCGAGGCAGCGGAGAGATACATTCTCGTCGGCGTTCTGATCTACACAGCTCCAGTCGCATTCGCTACAGGGGCATCAGAAAACACATCAAATGTCTTTAGTGCATGGTGCAGAATGCTTGGAGGCCAGCTTTTTTTGCTGATCATGAATGCATGGTGCCTGCGCTTATTCACGAGTATGGTTGGCAGTTTTCTTGCCAACCCGTTATCCGTTTGAGGAGGTAAAGATGAAGAGAAAAGCCCATATCATACTGCTTGTATTGCTGCTCTTATGCGTACTTTCGACAACCGCCTTTGCCATCGATGAGAGCGAAGTAGAAAGTGCCATTGCGGCATCGAGCAAGGAAGAAGTTGCTGGCAATGTTTTTATCTGGTTTCTATGCGCCATTGGATTCCTTAAAGTCAGCCAGAAAATTGATAGTTTTATGGCTTCTTTGGGAATCAATGTCGGCAGAACCGGTGGAAGTATGTTGACTGAGCTCATGGTTGCCGGACGCGGCATTGCTGCTGTTGCGGGGGCTGTAGGTGGAACTGTATTTAACCATCATTCCTCAAGTAACAGCACTCACACAAATGCACAGGCCGCCGGCGCTGCTTTTACAGGTGGAGGAAACGGCCTTGTCGGCGTTACGAGACGTGCTGCTGGAAACGCGGCAGCCGCAAGCGCTACAGGCAATGCAAAAGGACTCAGCAATCTTGTGGGTGGCGCTATGTTCGAATCAAGCCTGCAAAATGGAGGCAAATTTGCAATGAGCGTTGTTGGAGCTGTGGCAAAAGGCAGCATATCCTCAGTCGGGTCCATCACCGGTGATCAGGCGGCTGAGGCATTGACAAGCTATTTGGGCTATTCGCCTGTTGACTCAGGTAGCGCACTTGCAGATGATGGTGGCCTCATCCCTCCATCTCCCATTACGTCAGAAGACGTAGTTACGCTTGATGGCGGCACAGCCGCAGGAACAGCTTCTCCTACTGCGTCTGCAAATGGGACACCTATCCCATCTGGCGCTAGAGAGCATGACGGTTCTGTGGTTGAGAGTGCACGCATTTCTGGAGCGCCACCCATATTTCAGAATGTTGAAATCGGCGGTGGACGCATCACGGGCCTTGAGGTCTCACCTGATAGGCAGTCAGATAGGGAGTTTGCTATGTACAGCACAGAACAATACATGGCCCCAACTGGCCCGTATGATACAGTCCAAACAGTAGACGGTGCCTCGTGGTATCGGCAGTATGCTCAGCCCAAAGTTGAGAAAACACCCTATACCGATGAAGGTGACAAGATTAGGTATGAGGAACGCATCGTTTCTCAGATGCCGCCTGTTCCCAAAAGAAAGGACAAAATCTAATGAGTGATGAAAAAAGCCAGCAGCAAACATCAAGCGAATCCACAGTTGCAGGTGCCGCAAAGACTGGCAAAGCAATTTCCAATATTGCCAAGGGCGCAGCTGCAGGTGGTGCTCATGGTGCGGCAATTGAAGCCGGGAAGTCATCTGCAAAATGGCTGATTCCGTTGATTGCGGCAGTTTTGTTGCCTCTAATTCTTGTAGCTATGCTTCCTTCTATCATCTTCGGATCATTATTGGGCGATGGGACGGACACCCCGAATGGAATCTCGAGCGATGAAGTGTTAGTCCAAAATATGACAGCCATCAACGAGAGCATCAGTTCCATCCTCTCTGAAGGATTAACAGATGTTCTTGAACGCATTGATTCCGATTTTGCATCGTCCGGCTGTGATGGAAAAGAGATCAACAATCCCTTTGGCGCCGATGTGGTGTTTAATGCGAATGCGTTTGTTTCCCAGTATTGCGCACACAAGGACACAGATGTTGCATCTATTTCCAAGGAAGATATGGAGGCGCTGCTCACCGCTAATAAGGATAAGCTCTACTCTTTTGCCTTCACGGATGAAGAGCGGGAAACTCCCCCTGAGCAAGATGACGAAGACTCGGGCGAAACCATTCTTGAGACCATTCGGATCTATACCATCTCCTATAACGGAGAAGCGTATTTCGCCGATCAGGTCTTCCACCTGTCAGACGATCAAAAACTCCTTGCAAGCCAATATGCGCAAAACTTGACTGTTCTCTTGGGCGATGGAATTTACCAGGGCCTAAGCGAAACAGAGTTCTCAGCAATGGGTCTATCCTACGACGGGGTCGTTTTTGCCGACGGCGAAACACAGGTTGTCTATTACAATCAGTTAGATGAACGGTGGAAGTACTCGCCCTATGGTACAGATACGATTGGTGGTTATGCCTGCGGCCCGACTGCAATGGCCATAGTGATATCCAGTCTTACCTCAGAAACCATTGATCCGCCTCATATGGCACAATGGGCATACGAGCACGGGTACTGGTGCAGCGGTAATGGTTCTTATCGTTCTTTGATACCAGGAGCAGCGCAAGCGTGGAGCCTGAGTGTCGATGGCTGCACAGCTTCTGAACCACAGCGTATCATTGATGCGCTTGCGGAGGGCAAGTTAGTCGTTGCACTCATGACGAAAGGCCATTTTACATCGAGTGGCCATTTCATTGTCCTGAGAGGCTGCACATCCGATGGGAAGATACTCGTCGCAGATCCTTCCAGTTATAAGCGCTCCGAGAAGAGTTGGGATATGTCCATTATCCTCAACGAAGCTAGTAAGCGCGCAGGATCCGGTGGGCCGTTTTGGATCATCGGAAACTGACAATAGAATAGAGGCAGAACATGAGCAAACCGAACGAAGAACGGGATATTTACTATATCCCGCCAAACTTTCTTGCAAGTGGGCGCTTATTTGGCGGAATGATTCGAGCACGCAATGCGATTGAAGCTTGCGTGCTCGTTTTGTTGACGGGTATTCCCATCATCAAGTTGCCTATGTCGCTTACTGTGCGGATTATCATTCTTTGCCTGCTCCCACTCCCGCTTGGTATTTTTGGCATTATCGGTTTTGAGGGCGATTCACTTTCGGAATTTGCGATCAATTGGGTTCGCTGGTTCATTCACCGGCGGAACCTTTATCGCTCTGATGTCACTATACCTGAAACCGCTAGGAAACAGAAAAAGAGGATATGGGAGCAAGAAGCTACCAAGCCGCCCGAAGAGTTAGGCATTCGGATCAAGCAGCCTCGCAAGAAACGAAAACGCCCTGCAAAAACCGAAAAGCAGCTCAACAAAAATAATCGCAAGATGGTGCCAAGTCATAAAAAGCAGGTGACTTACTCGGAAGACTTTGTTCCAGTAAAGGATATCCGCAACGGCATTATTGAAATGGAGGACGGTCGTTACATCAGAGTCCTCGAAGTTGAACCGATCAACTTTCTTTTACGCAGTACATCTGAGCAGAAGAATATCGTTGCCAGCTTCGCGAGCTGGATGAAGATTTCCCCCATAAAAATCCAAATCAAAGTGTTGACAAAGAAGGCCGACATCGGAAAACACCTGAGTACCATTGAGCGGGATATGGAGTCCGAGAGTAATCCAAAGTGCCGAGAATTGCAGCTGGACTACTATCGCCTTATTCAGACAATTGGCTCGCGAGAAGCAATTACCCGCAGATTCCTTGTGATTTTTGAGTATGAAGCTGTCACGAATCGCAAACCGGAGTACTCGGAGATTGTCTCGGCTCTGGAAACGACTGTTCAGACAGCGCGGCAGTATTTCCTACACTGCGACAATGCGGTTGTTACCCATGATGACGAAAACGCTTTCCTGTTGGAGATTCTCTACACCATTTTCAACCGATCAACTTGTGAGGTAAAAACAGTTGAGCAGCGCATCGGGGAGCTCCAGCTAGCTCGGAGGGATGCCGACATCACTATGCCAGTCTCTCTTAAAAGTGTATTTGCCCCCGATTCCATTGACTTGACTCATGGGTCATATGTAGTAATGGACGGAGTATACCATGCATATCTCATTGTTCCCTCTGATGGGTATAATCCTCGCGTTGTGGCTGGGTGGACGAGTATTCTCGTCAATGCTGGCGAAGGGATCGATGTCGATTTCTATTTTTCCCGCGAGCCAAAAGAACGCATTCAGGCTAAGCTGGGTCAACAGATCCGAATCAACCGCAGTCGCTTGAAAGACACTTCGGATACCAATTCGGACTTTGATGATTTCGAAAGCGCCATTCGATCCGGATACTTCCTGAAGGAAGGTCTTGCGAACTACGAGGACTTCTACTACTGCAACACCCTGGTCACGGTTACTGCAGATACTCTGGAAAACCTGGAGTGGCGCATCTCTGAAGTGCGTCGCCTTATGATCTCACAGGATATGGACATTCGTATCTGCCGCTTCAGGCAGGAACAGGCGCTTCTCTCGATCCTTCCGTTCTGTAAGCTGGATAAGAAGTTGTTCGAGGCCAGCAAGCGCAATATGCTGACATCCTCTGCGGCCAGTTGCTATCCCTTCACCTCGTTTGAGATGAGTGATGAGAACGGCATCCTGCTCGGAGTCAACCAGCATAACAACAGCTTGGTCATAGTTGATATCTTCAACAGCCGCGTATATAAAAACGCCAATATGGTTCTTCTGGGAACCAGCGGTGCCGGCAAAACCTTTACGCTCCAGTTGATAGCTCTCCGCATGCGTCGGAAAGGTACCCAGGTCTTCATCATAGCACCTCTCAAAGGCCATGAGTTTCTGAGAGCCTGTAACAACATTGGCGGTGAGTTCATTTCCATCAGTCCGGCATCGAAACAATGTATCAATGTCTGCGAGATCCGCAAGCAGGATCTCAGCGCGAATCAGTTGATTGATGGCGTCGTTAGTGAGAACTCGATCTTGGCAAAGAAAATTCAGCAGCTGCACATTTTCTTTTCGCTGCTAATTCCGGATATCAGTCATGAAGAACGTCAGCTCCTTGACGAAGCGCTGATTCGAACCTATGCGAAGAAAGGGATCACACACAACAACGAGTCGCTGATTGATCCAGAACATCCGGATCGCTACCGGGAGATGCCGCTCCTTGGTGACATCTATGAGATTTTAATGGAATCTCCTGAAACGAGGCGGATGGGCAATATTCTGAATCGTCTCGTGAATGGATCCGCCAAAACCTTCAATCAGCACACAAATGTCCAGCTCGACAATCTCTACACAGTCCTTGATATTTCCGAGTTAACGGGAGAGCTTCTGCCTGTAGGCATGTTTGTCGCACTCGACTACGTCTGGGATAAAGCCAAAGAAGACCGAACAAAAGAGAAGGCGATCTTCATTGACGAGGCTTGGGAACTCATTGGAGACGATGATACCAACAGCCCACACAACGCCAAGGCTCTTGCAGGCGAGTGGGTTCAGGAGATTTTCAAGATTATTCGTGGTTACGGCGGTGCAGCCATTGCTGCCACCCAGGACATTGGCGACCTTGATCGAAGCCGGTTCGGCAAAGGAATCTTGAATGTTGCCAAAACCAAAATCATCTTGAACCTAGAAAACGATGAGGCGCAGCGCGTCCAGCACATTCTCCACTTATCTGATGCAGAGATCATGTCAATCACTCGTTTTGAACGTGGCCAAGGACTGATCTCCACGAACTCCAACCACATCACAGTTTCGTTCAAGGCATCCCCCCTGGAGAAACAGCTGATTACAACCGACCGCATGGAACTCAACCAGATTCTCAAGGAAAAGATCGCTCAAAATACACATAATGTTGTCGAATGAAAACACAGCAAAAGTCATGTTTACATTAGCTCTACACTAAGCGTAGTTGCGGTTTTCCTTTACACTATGCGGTTTCCTATCTCTACACAAAGGAGAGCATAATGAAGTTTTCCAATACCGTTCGAAGGAGGGAAGTTGCCTTTATGATTCGGCTGCTGACCATCTTCGGTGTCGTTGAACAGCGACAAATGCGGTTGCTCTTCGATCATATGAGCAATCGTTCCTATGGCCAGATCCTCGCACGTCTCCGGCAAGAGGGTCTGGCCTATTTCTCGCCGGACGGCCAATTCCTCGCAACAAGTCGATACTCATTAGATCACGGGAAGACGCAGGAAGCCATCATGGCTTTCTGGGCATTCATCCAGATGAGAGATCATGTGCTGGATTTTTGTGCGAGTGAGCCTCCGGCAATTCTCTCATTCTCTTCAGCCGATAAGGATTATGATCTGATTTCTGGTAGCCAACGCAATATCCCATCGATCAACGCCTCTCGCACACTCGTGCCAGAGGCGTCCGTTCGTTTGATTGTCGTAGATGATATGAAGTCTCTGGATGAGCTGATTCCCAGAGATGATAACGATTATGGAGTCCTGACTGGTTCTGACGGCGTAGAGCAAATCTACAAACTATGAGGTGTGATATGGATAACCCCAAGTACATTCAAGTCATGCGCCAAGTGGCTTCTGATTTTGATGGTATCAGCCACGAACTCTTTCAGGTCGCTAGCGACTTAGAGCGTATGGATCAGTATAACCCCCAGCAAAAACTCTTTAGTCTGGTTCGATCGGCAGAAGTATCCTCGGTTACTCTGAGAAATCTGACCGCCAGAACAGTTCGTGATGATACGGCGCCATTCTATTGTGAGGTGGCGGATCTGCTTGGGATTAAGGTCGAGGAGACTCATGATTGGCTCAAGATCTCAGTTCCCGCGATTCTTCCGAAAAGGAATCAGAGAGATAATCAAGCATTTTTGACTCGGCCACTTCGGTACGCGATTATGGACTATCTCAAAGAGAACCCAATGGAGCGCTTTGGTAGCTGCGCCATCTGCATTGTTCATAACTATGATGCTGCTCTTGGAAAAAGGCGCATTCGTGACTATGACAACATTGAAACCAAGCGGTATTTGGATGTCATTGAATCGATGCTACTGACCAATGATAGCGGTCTCCTATGCACGGTCCTCCAGGCTACGAGGATGTCTGATCGGGACAGCGCAGAGTTCTACCTGATGAGACCTGAAACGCTTTCATCCTGGGCTAAAAATCACATTAAAACAACTACCAAAACCTGCTCTGAGTGATGGGCAGAAATTGGTAGTGATTTCGTGCATACGAGCTGTCCCCACTCAGGGAGCGCAGAAATAGGTAGTGTTAGGCAATACAAATTCTGTCTGGGTGTTTTTTGCTTGGTCAGTTTTACGCTTTCGGGAGTGGTTGTATGCGCAGCCTCGGGCAGCCTGTTGGCAGCCTTGCTGCTGATTTGATTGGAGTGTCTATGATTACATGTAAGAATGATCGCTTACTCGAATTACTCTGGTTTGTTGGATATTGTATCGAGTTTCCGACGCAGCTGGCGGTGCGGATCGGTGGCGGCGCTGAATGGAATCGCAGGGTCATGTATCGTGCGATTCGGGAAGGCTATGTGCGGCTATATCGGAAGAAGCATAAGCGCCATGTGATTCGTTCAATGAGCTTGACGCAGAAGGGTTTCGAGTATGTTGCACAGAGGGATCCGGAAGCGGTGTCCATGATCTATTCAAGAGTCAATAGCTCTGAGCGCATTTACCCTGGTTGGATCGACAAAATCCTGCGGCTTCACGCAATTGCTATTGGTACGGTTATGTCTAACGCGGCCGGAGCGATGCTCCTCATCTCTCAAAAGCCATCTCTCATGTCGCCTGCCAAAAGAGCAACGAATGCGGTCGTGCCGGATCCCAACAAAATCTATTACTACGCCGCACACGAGTTGCGTGTCGCCATCGAGGAGTACTCCCCGGAGTCAGTATCCAAGAGCTCACGCACGATCGGTATTATCGTCAAAGGGCGGTGTTGCTTCTTTCTTTACTTCACAGGCAGCACAAGAATGTACTGGATGAAGAATAGCGAGGAGAACTATGCTGCCGCTGTGAAAAGCCTTCTGCTCGCAAGAGGTTTCGGTATCACGTCAATCCACCAGATCGTCATCGGATCCACCATGAGTGTGGCACAGCGCCTCTGTCATGGAGCAAAGCCATTTGGGAACAAGTTCTTCGTTGTTTCGACTTTCTTTGCTCAATGTCTGTTCCTTACCAACAACAAAGAAGGTGACGCTCTCCTGAAGCTCATCCTCCATGATGAACTGGCGATGGAAATCAATCGTGCCGCATTATCACCTTTCCGTCCACCACAAATCCCTACCCGCGAATATGACGCAATCGAGACCTCACTCGACAGGCCTGTCCTTTTGAACTACCAATGTGACCTACTTATGCTATCGGATATCCACCCGATGCCGGAAGGTTTTCGAGGTAGCCCGATCATGCTCTGTTTTGACTATCAGACGCAGGTTATCCAGAGAATTGTGGGGCCGGCCATTGAGGTACGTCCGTTAGAAAGCAGATTAGATTATGGATAAAAGAAAACTGAAAATAGCACTTAGCCTTGCCGTCCTGATTCCTTGCGTGCTTTACGCTGCTGGTATCATTGCGCAATTCATTATTAACATCAATGCTTGGAAATCGGCGGGTAGTGACTATCGTACTTCGCCAGGGCTTCCATCCTCGCAGATCAGCGAAGTGGTTCGAGCGCTGTTTCACTTTCCAGAAGGACTCATTGCCATTGGGGTTGTAGTCCTTGGCATTGCCGTACTCTGTGTATTTGGACTCCGAATTGGATGGGGCCAAAATGGTGTGACAGACTCTGATCGCAATCTGACCGTATCGAATTCTGGAAGCTACGGAACGGCAAGCTTCATGTCACCCAAAGAGGCATCTGCATGCTTTGAGGTGACGAGTGCAAAAAGGACCAGCCAAGACATCCTTGGGATGCTCCCGGATGGTCAAGTCCTGACGCTTCCAAAGGACACACGTCTCAACGCAAATCTTGCCGTATGCGGATCTTCCGGTACGGGAAAATCCAGAGCCATCTCACGAAACCTCGTTTTGCAAGCGGTCAAGCGTGGTGAGAGCGTGATCCTGACTGATCCAAAATCCGAACTATATGAATCCATGGGCGAGTATCTCCGTGAGAACGGATATATTGTCAAAGTCTTCAACCTTGTTGAAATGGATCATAGCGACTCCTGGAACTGTCTTGGTGAAGTCGGATCAAGTGAGCTCATGGCCCAGACCTTTGCTGACATTGTGCTTCAGAACACCAGCGGTGATTCGAAAGACGCGTTCTGGTACAACGCAGAACTCAACCTTCTAAAAGCGCTTGTTCTCTATGTTGCGTTGGAGATGCCTCCGGAAAAGCGGAACATCGCGACGGTGTATGACCTTCTCTATACTCAAACCGAAAAGGGCTTATCTGATATGATGGCCAGCATTAGCCACGAGCACGCGAACCAATACACGGGAGAGCTGCTTCCTCCATCACCTGCATCTGCGCCCTACGCAATCTTCAGGCAATCGAGCGAAACCGTTCGCACGAGTGTTATCATCGGCCTCGGAAGCAAGCTGGCAGTTCTGCAAGCCCAGCAGGTGCGGAATATCACCTCCTACAATGAGATCGACCTGGAGCTGCCCGGTAAACAAAAGTGCGCATATTTCTGCATCGTCTCCGATCAGGATAGCACTTATGATTTCCTCAGCTCCTTGTTTTTTAGCTTCCTGTTCATTCGTCTGATCCGCTATGCCGATGCTTACTGTGAGGGCGGGATGCTGCACCCGAAGGTAAAATTCATCCTTGATGAGTTTCCCAACTGCTGCCTTATCCCTGATTTCACTAAAAAATGCTCTACCATCCGTTCAAGAGGTTGCTCCGTCGCCGTCTTTTTCCAAAATGTCGGCCAGATGCGTAACCGATACCCAGACGATCAATGGCAAGAAATCCTCGGTGCCTGTGACAGCACGGTTTTTCTCGGATGCACCGATATGCTGACCGCTGAGTACTTCAGCGACCGCATTGGAACAGCATCAGTCGAAGTGGAAGGTACGATGCGGGAACTCAACACCATGCACATTACCGATTATACCCCAAGATTCCGTAAGACCAACTCACTTGGCCGGCGCCCATTGCTTACCCCTGATGAGGTCTTGCGTTTACCCCCGGATCAGGTCCTGATTTTCATAAGAGGTCAGAAAGTCATGCGAGCCAAGCGCTTTGACTACTCCCTGCATCCGGACTATAAAAAACTGAAGAGCCGCAAGGCAATCTTACACGAGCCTGACTGGAAAAGCAGTCAGGCTTCCTCTGTATCTGCCAGCGGTGTATCTTCACCATCCGTAACCGCGGCCATACCGGCAGAAAAAGCTAATGTTGGTTCCCAGAAGAAACCACCTGGGAAGCCACCACGCAGCACAACTCGCAAGGTCGTGAATGCGGATGAACTCTTCTAGGAAAGGAGAAGAAAAATGCCTAAGAAGAAAGTTACTGAAGCCGTTGAAGAGACCGCTCAGGAAACCATCCCTGTTGAAAAGGCCCCTGCACAGATGCCACGCCGTCAGGGTAGTGAGGATCTTCTTGAACTGAATGATCTGGAACGTGGCGTCACACGCGAGGATAGTGAAGAAGCGAAATGGGGCTATCTTGCTGGCGCAGTGCGAAGACAGCAGATCCTGACTGGAATCGTAAGCGCAGGGATGACCTATACCGAAAATGGCATGCCAATCGTTCCCATTGATTTCGAGGGACTCTGTGTCAAAATCCCCGTTCGCGAGATGACTCTGATCGAATGGCCAGAAGATGAACCGATCCCTCGAAGTGTCCGAGTCCAAATTGGGCGGATGCTTGGCGCTACGATCGACTTTATCCCAGCTGGTGTCGATTTCAAAGAGCGCGTTGCAATCGGGTCCCGTAAAGCTGCCATGTTGCAACGGCAAAAGCGCTACTACGCTTCAGGGCGTGTGAAGCCCGGCATCCTTATGGCATGCCGAGTCCTTACCGTTGGAAATAACACGATGATGGTAGAAGCGTGCGGCGTTGATACGGAAATTTACGCACGCAACGTGTCCTGGGAATGGTTTTCCGATATTGCGGATCTCCACTCCACAGGCGATCTGGTTGTCGCAAGAGTTCTCGATGTGACATACAACGAGCAGCGTGACACTTACGCAGTCAACCTCTCAATCAAGGACGCCTCTGAAAACCCGGATCGGGCAGCCTTGGAGAAGATCGTCCCCAACTCCAACTACTTCGGCGTTGTTACCGGTGTGAAAGATCGCGTTTTCTTCGTCCGTCTTCAAGCGGGTGTCAATGCCAAAACGAAGCTGTATCGCTCCATCGACATGCCCAGCAGATTGGATACGGTCAGTTTCCGCGTCACAAGGGTCGATGAAGAAAACGGTATTGCGCTTGGATTTATCACCAGAATCATTAAGCGCCATACCAGATTGAGGTAACCCAACATGAACTATTCTCCCAGCAGCCGCGATGCGATCGATGAACACTGTAGGGAGGTCATTCGGTCATGCCTCAATATCGTGGAGCAGCATGGTGACACATACGTTGCCATCCACAAGGACGATGATATCGAATGCATCGTCCTTGTCTCCATGATCCGAAGCTATCCCATCCTATCCATCATAGTTGCAGACAAACTCCTGCTCGCAGATATCAACGCGGAACAGATGCACAGCATTGCGAATGAGCTGAATCTGGTGTCGGTCACAGGTTGGCATTCCGTCTTCCTGGCGGATGACAGCATGATCTATATGTACCGGCAATGTCTTTGGCTATCGATGAGCTTGACCTATGAAGACCTCCTTACCATGCTGAAAGAATGCATCAGCGAGTACAAGCGCGGCAAAGGCCGCCTTACTACAGGTGAGTATCCGACCGACCCGGTCGCGTAACGCCTCAAATTATGAAAGGGTTAAAACCATGAAAAAGCGAATCACATCATTGATGCTCATTCTTGTCGTCGCAGTATCCATGACGATGGGAGCGAGCGCGACATCGTACATTCCGGACGATGTCACCTACCAGAATTTGAACGGCCAGCAGCTTGCCATCAAGACCTATACGCTTCTTCCGGATCAGGATCCCTCCGACCTGTATGAAGACGACTTCGAGTATGACGGATTCCTGTATTCTATGAGCGATATTGTCAAAGAAGAGCAGCGCTACCAGGAAGAGAACGCACATACCGAGGTTGTCACTGTCACAACCGCAAGTAAGAACCTCGAAGATATCCTTGCTGAGCTGAAACCTACGATCGAGTACGATGACGGAGGCTCCTCCGGCACACTTTCGCTCGATCATAGCACTCTCAAAACGGAGGCAGCCGGCTATAAGCGCAGTTCCTATACTGTGACAGCGACAAAGAACTACACCGGCCTCGACCGAAATGATTCTTCCTACATCGATAAGACCGTAGAGAAGAATGGCAGAACTTTGAGCCTCTCCAATGTAACTTGGAGCGTTGAGAGTACTGCTCTGGTCGGCGATGAGCTCGTCCCGGCAACTTACTCTGCGGTAGCCACCTATTCGGGCTCTGCCAGTTCTACCGTCGCAACTGGCTATATTACGACCGCCGAATACAAAGGCACTGTCGTATCCTCTGGTATTTCCAGCATTCTCTATACCGTAACCTACCTGGGCACCAAGATTGAACCGACGAAAGCGGAACCCACCTTCAAAGGTGCGGTCTTGGTGATCTCCATTATCGGCGGAACCGCCCTTTTGGCCGCACTGTTGTTCCTCGGCCTCGCGCTTCGTAAGAATACTACAGTCTACAAAGCAACAGGCAAAGGCAACGAATATGAAAAATGCGGCCGGCTTCACCTGAAGGCCAAGAATCCCGAGCTGCGTATTGACCGCTTGAAGGATATTCCTGAAGGTGTGATCGCAATCGAAGTGGATCAGGCAGTCGCAAAGAAGCTCTTCGGCCAGACCATCGCCATCCGTTGCTATGACAATACTGTCGAGCACACCGTTGGTGAGGTCAACGGTTCGTACTGGTTCAAAGTCGATATTGGCTCTCAGGAAGGTGAATCCAATTATGAGGAGGAACCTTAATATGAAGCTCAATCGACTTTTGACCCTGTGCTGTGCGCTGAGTATGGCACTCGGCATGGTGACTTTCGCTAGTGCCGCAGACTATTCCTTCAAAACCTCTCCTGGCCCTGTCTATTACGGCAGCACGAACTACGAGGATCTCTACGACGCTGAGTATCGTTACGGCTCACGCAATCAGATCGATTACGACATCCCTGAGATCCAATACGGACTCAGTCAGGAATTTCTGGAAAGCTCCCTCAATAATCCCTACCTGAATGGCAACACACAGTACGGCTTTGGCGGGAGCAGCTCGAATACGCAGTACCCGGAGTCCGACTTCGGTAGTTCCAGCATCATCTCCGGCGGTGGTACGATCGAGATGCCGTATGAACCCTCTGTCACCTTGAACGATCTCAAGCAGAGCGATGGCAGTATCGGCCAAGTTTCCATTGAACGTGTCGGGCTGAATTGCAAAGTGTATGAAGGCGCCACCGACAGTTCCATGTCCAAAGGCGCCGGTCATTACACTTCTTCCGGCCTCTACACCGGGAATGTTGGCTTGTTCGGCCACAACAGAGGGAATCATCCATACTTCGGAAAGCTGAAGAATGTGAAGGTTGGGGACATTGTTAAGTACAAGACCGCAATCGGCACGAAGATCTACAAAGTGACCTTCGTTGGTGCGATCTCCTACACCGATTTCTCTTACCTCAATGAGATGGGAGATAATCGCATCACCCTGATCACCTGTATTGCTAACCAGCCCTCTCTGCGTCTGTGTGTGCAGGCTGTAGAGATTCGATAAACCATTGGAGGAAAACCATGAACAGTAAAAAGTCTCGCAATCGTGAGAATCGCACCCGATCCATTCCCGCAGAAGCTACCGTAACCGTCCATATGCTTCTGCCGCGTTCCGCTTATGAGGAGATGCGTCAGCTTTTGAGTGAACACAGGCTCTCCAAAGCGGATATCCTCATGGCAGGCATCGCAGCCTGCTCGAATCAGAAAGTCGGCTGAAGAACACGTGTAGAGAGTGGCTGGAAAACTATCTTCTACGAGGTGACTCACATGAAAAAGCGTTTCATTACATTCCTCTCCGGCATGGTTGTCGGCGCAGTCATGTTTGGCGGCAGCGTTGCATACGCTTCCGGCATTCTTGCAAATCTCAGCAACAGCCAGGTTTTTGTGGATGGCCGAGGAGTACAACTGACAGCGTACAACATTAACGGCAACAACTATGTCATGCTGCGTGACATCGGTAAGGCGGTTGATTTTAATGTCTACTGGTCCGCCGAGGACGGAAGCGTCCGGATCGAATCGGACAAGCCCTACACTGGCATCGCACCGGTGAAAGCGGAGACCAGCGAACCCGCTTCACAGCCGGAGGTCACGACGCCTGCCGATGATGTGGACGCCATGAAGCAGGATATCGTGGACCGCACCAATGCGCTGCGGCGTGAAAAAGGCGTTGCTGCGCTGCGCGTCAACGACAAGCTCATGCAGGCGGCGCAGGTCCGCGCCGACGAAATGGCTGCGCATACCGTTTATTCTCACACAAGGCCGAATGGCGGAAAATTCAATGGCGTCACGGATTGTCCTTACATGGCTGAGAGTATCCATCGTATTGCAGATTGGGTGTTGTCTGACCAGACCCTTGCCGAACGGGCCGTAGCGGATTGGAGCACCTCAGCAGCGCATAGCAAGACCATGGTCAACCCAAAGCTATCCGCAATCGGCGTTGGGCTGGCAAGGGGCGTCAATGATAATGGCGACCCATGCTGGTACTGTGTTCAGCTTTTTCTTTATGACGGCTATGCCATCACTCGGGTGGATTCACCCGCAAGCAAGTAAATATCAACAATCAAGTAAAGAGCAGACCTTAACGGCCTGCTCTTTTTTCTACCCTTCTATGAAAGGAGAACATTATGAAACCTATGAAAAAACGCCTGCTGTCTCTTCTTTTGACACTGGTAACGATCTTGAGTCTGCTGCCGACTTCGGCCATCGCTGCGGCTAAGACCGGCTCTGGTATCCAGATCACGACTAATCAGGCATATTGGAGCACGCGCCTGCTGGCCAACGGTACGCCGTACAGCTACCGTCCTCCGCTCGTGGATGGCAAGCTCGTGTACTGCATGGACAGCGGCCTCGGCTACCATTACGCAACACCCTCGTACCTGAATTCCTTCACATGGACGTCCGGCACCGGTGCAGACGCAGATGCCGTGCTGCAGAGTGCGCTCACAAACAGTGGTCTCAGTGAGATGGACGCCGCAACCGTCGAGAACGTCAAATGGATGATGACCTATCTCAACGACTGTAAGGCATCCAATGTTGGACAGCTTTTTATGGCCGTGCAGACCTATGTTTGGGAAAACCAGTCCTACAAAGGCGAACCCGGCGGAGATGGCGACGCGGGCGGCTACGCCAACGCCGACACCTATGATCTGTATCTGAGTCTCATCGACTGGCTTTTGGAGCAGAAGGCGCAGGAGGACGCCGAGTTCCAGCGTCAGATTGAGGAGTGCGCTGCACAGGGTAAGTCTGCATCCATTGTGGAGGACGAGAGTGCAAAATGGGCGGTGTACGCAATTTCCAGTAACCGCAAAAATCAGTCATTCTTCAATTATTATGGTCCCCGCAAACTGGTCACTCAGGATAAGCCCGGAGGTGGAGATAATCCCACTCCCCCCGTCGGCAATGCAGATATTACGCTGAAAAAAGTTTCTGCCGGCACGACAACCGGACTGGATGGCGCAAGGTTTAATATCTACCACGACGGTCAGATCGTTGGCAGCGATGTAACTCGTAATGGTGGCATCATTGAGGTCAAGGATGTCACCAAGGGCCTGTGGTCCTTCGTGGAAACCGAAGCACCCGCAGGCTACTGCGCTGACTCCACGCCCATCAGCGTCTATGTCGATACTACTTCCGGTGACAAGCAGTACACGGTCACTGCCGAAAATTACACCCTGCCCGATATGAAGATCATCAAGCGCGATGCCATGAGCGGTAAGCCCATCGCGGGCGCGGTGTTCTCGGTAAAATCCGTTACAGGGAGCTATTCTACCTCTGTTACTACCGGAACAGATGGCTCTGCGACGCTCTCGGCCATTCCTGCCGGCGTTTATGTCGTGCGCGAAGAATCCGTTCCGGAGCCGTATATCGTAACCAATACGGAGCAGACCGTGGCGCTGCGCCCCGGCAAGACCTCCGAAGTCATCTTCGTTGACTATGAAAAGCCGGGACTCGAAATTTTGAAGAAAAATATTGCCACCGGAGAGCCTATCGAGGGCGTCACTTATCTCATTGAACAGATCGACGGCAGCTACTCCACCAGCGCCACGACGGACAGCGCAGGGCGCATCTTCCTCGATTCCATTCCCGCGGGCAGCTATCGCATCACGGAGAAAAATGTGCCTTCCCATGTCATTCTCTCTGAGATCCCCCAGGAGATCCATCTGGAAGCAGGCTGCACCAGAACGGTGACCTTCTTCAACGCGGTCAAACCCTCCCTGACGATCCTGAAGCGCAACAGCATCACTGGAGATGCCCTCGCCAACGCCAAGTTCCATATCTATTACGGTTCGGACAATACCACCACCGGCGAGATCAACGACCTCGGTGTGTTCACAACGGCCTCTGATGGTAAAATCACGCTCACCGATGTAAACCGTGGCTGGTACAAGCTGGTGGAGGAGTCCGCTCCCAATGGCTTCGGCATTCAGGGCAGCGGCGTGACCGAGTTCTATCTGGAAGCCAATACCTCTAAGACCGTGACCGTGGACAATGTTCCTCACAGTGCCCTCGTTGTGTATAAGTACGACGCAAAGACCGGAAAGGGCTTGGAGGGCTGCCGCTTTGAATTGCGTTATCTCAGCGGCAATACCAGCGGAACAGGCGGTACGGTCATCGGGACTTATGTGACCGGCCCCAACGGGGCATTCACCGTGACAAACCTTAAAAAAGGCACTTATGTCTGTCAGGAACTCGAAAGCGACGGAAATCACATCATCGACCACGAACCCCAGACGGTGTGGATCTCCGGCGAGGATCAGGATGTGGTGACGCTCCGCTTCGGCAATGCCCCGCTGGGAAGTTTGCTCATTACAAAGCTGAGCGACGACAGCAAGCACGAACCGCTCTCCGGCGTAGAGTTCCTTTTGACCGACAGCAGCGGCCATTATCTCGGCAATGACAACGGCCGCTTCACCACCAATGCCGCGGGCGAAATTTTGGTGGATGGTCTGGAACCCGGCATGACGGTCATTGCCCGTGAAGTCCGGGCAAAAACGGGCTACCTGTTGGATGACAGCCCCCAGCACGCACTCATCAAGAGCGGCGAAACGGCGCATCTGCAGTTTCTGAACCAGCCTGCCGGAAATCTCATCATCCGCAAGGTCAGCTCCGATCCCAACAAGGAGCCGCTGGAGGGCGTAGAGTTTAAGATCACCTACGCGGATGGCAGCTTTGTCCCGGACGCCAACGGCGAACTGTCCAGCAACGGCATTTATTACACCAATAAATCCGGTGAGATCCGCATCTCCAGCGTCGTCGGCACCGTGGTAGCAACGGAAACCAAGACGATTCCGGGGTTCACCATTGACGAAGCGACCCGCACACAGACGGTGGTAGTCAACCCCAACGACACGCAGACGCTGACCTTTTACAACAAACCCACTACAACGTTGATTCTCCAGAAATACATTTCCGGCACGAAAAATGAACCGCTTGCCGGGGTACAGTTCCTTGTGACGGACTCCTCCGGTGCGGTAGTCGGCCCCAACAACGGCTACTATACCACCGACGCTGCAGGCCAGATCGTCATTGAGGGTCTGACTGACGGCATGACTGTTACCGCAAAAGAGGTCAAATCTGTGGACGGTTTCGTGCTGGACGGGACGCCGCAGAGCATCAAGATCGACCAGAGCCAGTCTCCCCAGCGCATGACCTTCTGGAATGAGCGGCAGGGTGGCGTGGAGCTTATCAAGGTCAATGCGGCGGACAAAACCCAGCGCATCCCCAACACCACCTTCGAGATCCGCCGTGTCAGCGATGGCGGACTGGTGGACACCGTCACCACCGGAACGGATGGCCGCGTGTATGTGCCGCTGGAAAGCGGCAGCTACTATGCCGTGGAAACGGAGGCAGGCAAGGGCTTCCAGCTTGACAGCACGCCCGTCTATTTCACCGTGGAGGATGGTAGAACCACGACCAAAACGGTGACCAACAAGGCCATCTCCGGCATTTTGATCCACAAGGTCAACGCCGTTACCGGCGAGGGCATCCCCGGCGTGTCCTTCATCCTCTATGACAGCGGCAACACCCCCATCGCGCAGGAAACCAGCGATGACCGGGGGTATGTCCGGTTTGAGGGGCTGGAGGATGGCCGCTACTATCTGCGGGAACTGGAAAACGATGGCTACATCCCCGACACGCAGAAAAAGACCGTGTATGTAAAGTCCGGCGAAACCACAGAAATCGAGTGGAAGAATACGCCCATCACCGGCCAAATCCAGATCGTCAAGACCTCGGCGGACTATAATTCCATGAATGGCTGGCCTGCCGGGACGCCCATCCCCAACACCGTCTTTGAAGTTTACAATGCCCGCACCAACCGTCTGGTGGATACCATCAAGACGGATAAAAACGGGCTCGCGGTCAGTAAGCCTCTGCCTCTGGCGCGATATAAGATCGTAGAATCCAAGGCGGCGGAGTTTTATGGGCTGGATAAGACGCCCATTGAAGTGGAGATCGAACACGCCGGTCAGATTGTCAAGGCAAGCATGACCAACAAGAGCCTGTCTACCAACGTTTCCATCAAGAAAACCGGCTATGTGGAGGTCATGCCGGGGCAGCTTGTCCGCTACAACTTCACCGGTATTGCCAACAATTCCACCACGGCGCTGGAATCCTTCTACTGGCGCGATACCCTGCCCGTCAAGGCGGCGCGCCTTGAAAAGATCTACACCGGCACATGGAATACCCCCGGCAACTATAAAATCGTCTACCGAACCAATCTCAGCGGCGATACCTGGCGCACACTGGCGGATAACCTGAGCACATCCAAAAATTATGTGCTGGATGCTTCCCCCGCGGCGCTGGGGCTTGCCTCCAACGAGTATGTGACGGAGTTTATGGCTGCGTTCGGCATTGTCCCCGCCAACTTCCGTCAGGTGGAGGCCCCTCGCGTGGACTGCAAGGCCCTTGCCAAGCTCACCGGCGGTACGCAGTTTGTCAACACGTCGGATGCAGGCGGCGTCTACAACGGGCAGTGGATCATGGCGACCTCCCGCTGGGTCACCAGGGTCTATGCCCCCAGAAAACCTTTGCCCCGCACCGGCTATTAAATCAATGGAAGGCTGTCTCGTCCGAGGCAGCCTTCCACACTTCTGAATAAGGAGGAAATCGTTTGAAACACAAAAAGATTATGGTACTCCTGCTGGCACTGCTGCTCCTGACCACCCTCTGCTGCACCTCTGCCCTTGCCGCAAACGGCGATGTGGCAAGTGCGGTCGAGGAGACTTGGAAGGAGGCAGCAAAGCAGATCAAGAGCGTGGTGGAGAAGGTGGTGTTCCCTGCGCTGGATATGATCCTCGCTATCGCATTCTTTGTAAAGCTTGGCGGCGCGTACTTTGATTATCGCCAGAGAGGACAGTTTGAGTGGGTGGGCCCTGCCATTCTCCTTGCCTGCCTCATCTTCTCGCTTTCCGCGCCGAAGTACATCTGGAATATCATCGGAATTTAAGCAGTGAACGGGGGGACAACATGAATTTTTACGAGCAGGAACTCAAAAAGATCGTGGGTGATCGGTATCCGGACGCGACTTATGTCGGACGTGCCTGCTATGTTCGTCTCAGCGATACAAACCGCGCAAAAATACAATTCGTCACCGGCATCGTCGCCAATCATTATAACGCGCTGCAGCTGACGATCCTCAACCGCAATGAGGGACAGGTGGATGTCCTGCGCCTGCGCTTTACGGATCTGCTGGGAAAGAAGCAGACGAACAACCCAAACTTCTGCGACGGTGTCGATCCTCATATCCGGGACAGCAGCGACGGTGTGCATTGGTATGTCTATCAACCCACCCGTCAGGACTACAATACATTGGGCAACGCGGTATCGGATTATTTGGATATCTTTCAAGAACCGGTACAGACAGACAAGCAGTCCTGGCAGCAGACGATGTGAGAAAGGCTTCAAAGACGCTCTTGCATATTAAACTATTTCTGATATAATACTATCAGAAATAGGATAGGAGGCGCTGAAATGAATTTGAAACCATCGACCGCATTGAGAAATGAATACCAGCAGATCGCAACGTTGGCAAAGGCATCCGGTGAACCGATCATCATTACCAATAAGGGTGAGGTGGATCTCGTTGTGCAGAGCATGGAAGCCTTTGAGGAACGTGAAAAAATGCTGGATCATCGGGCCAGTATTCTGGAAGCGGAGTTTTCGAGACTTGCAGGGGCGCCGACATTGAGCGTCGAGGAAGTGCGCTCCCGCCTTGCAGAGAAGTACGCACATGGCTAAGTACAAGGTTGAAATTCTGCTTGCCGCATGGCAGGACATTGATAAGATTTCAGACTTCTATATGAAAATGTCGGGAGCGGTATCTGCGCAAAGAATCACCGACCAGATACTGGACACCTTAGAAAAGCTGGGAGACTTCCCATACATGGGCGCACAGCATCCTGATCCCGAACTGATGCGCAGAGAATACCGCAAGGTGATCTGCGGTGATTATGTCTGCGTTTACAAGGTGATCGGTCCATCCGTGTATGTATACCGAGTTGTCAACGGTAGGACGGACTATCCTAAACTTCTAAAATGAAATATCACATAACAAGGCCGTCGCCCACAAGGGCGGCGGCTTTCTGCGTTTTGGGAGGTGACGCACATTTTTATTTGGAACTTTGTTGCCGGAGAGGTATTAGATCAGCTCGTGGATTGGGTCTATGGGCAGATCGTAGGCTTCCTCGGCAATTTTTTTGCGCTCATGGGCAATATGGGCGTAGAACTCTTTGAACTCGAGTGGGTGGAAGCCATCCTGCTCTTTTTCTCGCGTCTGGCCTGGGCGCTGTTTGCGGTCAGCGTGGTGGTCTGCGCCTTTGAGTGCGGCATTGAATACTCGGCAGGGAAAGGGAATATCCAGCAAACGGCTCTTAACATCATCAAGGGCTTTCTCGCGGTGAGCCTTTTCACGGTCGCCCCCGTGCGGCTCTATGCACTCTCCGTATCGCTGCAGTCGACCTTTGCCACAGGGCTGACCGGCGCGGGACGAAGCATCGGCGATGTAGGACAGGACATCATCGCAGAACTCAGCGAGATCCAAACGCTCGCCGATGTGCTCGACCGTTCACACTTCGGACTCGGCACACTGACCAGCCCCATCATGCTGCTCTTTTGTGTCATTCTTATGGCCTACGCGGTCATTAAAGTATTTTTTGCCAACCTCAAGCGCGGCGGCATTCTGCTCATTCAGATTGCAGTCGGCAGTCTGTATATGTTCAGCGTCCCGCGCGGCTATCTGGACGGCTTTATGGGCTGGATGCGGCAGGTCATCGGTTTGTGCCTGACCGCCTTTCTCCAGTCCACCATCCTCATTGCGGGACTCATGGTGTTCAAGGACCACGCGCTGATGGGCGTGGGGCTCATGCTCTCCGCTGGCGAAGTGCCGCGCATCGCCGGCAGCTTCGGTTTGGACACCACAACACGCGCCAACATCACAAGTGCTGTTTACACGGCGCAGGCTGCCGTC
>ENA-OPXM01000394-OPXM01000394.1-human-gut-metagenome-genome-assembly--contig:-NODE-394-length-27041-cov-5.217187_pt1 | contig 27041 bp, 30 predicted proteins | sample MGYA00241707_ERZ502035 | MGnify/ENA primary metagenome ERZ502035 (study PRJEB25962, sample SAMEA2043051) | human gut metagenome | biome: human gut; feature: human-associated habitat; material: faeces... | reverse complement strand
CGGACAGCCCTCCGTCTCCATGCTCCAGCGCCGTCTGAAGCTGGGCTATGCCCGCGCGGCGCGCATCATGGACGAGATGGAGGAGCGCGGCATCGTCGGCCCGTTCGAGGGCTCAAAGCCCCGTCAGATGCTCATTACGCGCGAGCAGTGGGAGCAGATGAAAAACGGTGCGCCCATTGCGGAGAATCCTCCGGTCGAGGAGGAGATCCTTTAGGGTAAACCCCGGCGCTGCCGGTGTTTATAAATTCAGGACGCGGGAACTGTTTTCCCGCAAAAAAGCATTGCATCCGGACGAAGGTGCCGGAGCGACAGCTGGAGGTATGAACATGAACACAAACGAAAACAAAAACCATGCAACCGTCGTCAAGATGGTCACTCTGGCGCTGCTGGCAGCGCTGGTCGTTGTCTTACAGACCGTGGCAAGCAGTATCAAATTTGGGCCCATCCCGATCACGCTGACGCTGGTGCCGATCGTGATCGGTGCGATCCTCTACGGGCCGTCCGCGGGCGCGCTGCTGGGCGCGATCTTTGGCCTTGTCACGGCGGTCGCCGGTCTGACGGGCTATGACCCCGGCACGCAGGCCCTGATCCAGGCAAGCCCTGTGTGGACCATCCTGACATGCTTCGTCAAGGCGACGGCTGCAGGCTGGGTGGCCGGACTGGTCTATCGCGCGCTGCACAAGAAGCAGACCCTTGGCTGCGTTCTGGCCGCGATGAGCGCGCCGATCGTCAATACAGGCATTTTCCTGCTGGCGATGTCGACGGTGCTGCGTACCTCTCTGGTGGCGTGGGCTGCCGGCGCAGATCTGGTGTACTATGTTTTTGTTACGCTGACGGGCGTCAATTTCCTTGTCGAGTTTGGCGTCAATGCCGTTCTCAGCGCGGCCATCGCGCGGATCGTCAAAGCGGTCACGAAAAAATAAGTGCTGAGCGCAATACTCCACAAAGCACAAGAACGGTACAGCCATCGGCTGTACCGTTCTTCGATTTCTGTGCGGTGCGTCAATTCGGACGCGCCACCGCGTGCAGGCCGGGCGAAGCCCATGCGCCTGCCGGAATTACTGCATGGAGCGCTCGTAGGCCTCGATCATCTTCTTGACCATCTGGCCGCCGACGGAGCCGGCCTCGCGGGAGGTCAGATCGCCGTTATAGCCGTTTTTCAGGTTGACGCCGACCTCGGATGCAGCTTCCATTTTGAACTTGTCCATGGCCTCACGGGCCTCCGGAATGTTGATAGAATTGCTGTTGCGATTCGTCATGTTGTTTTCTCCTCTTCAAAAGTTGTCGGAAAAACCGTTCGGTGATTTCCTCGAGGCTAGTTTTGCCCGCATACATGGCGATATGAGTGCCAATTTGTGCTGTGGCTGTCAGGAAATCTTGCAGAAATCGATTTTTTCCAGTTGAATTGAAAAAACAGACTCAGCCCTGCCTGCGCAGTGCCGCGCGAACCAGCCCGACAAACAACGGATGCGGGCGGTTGGGCCGGCTTTTGAATTCGGGATGATATTGGACGCCGATGTAAAAATCATTTTCGGGGATCTCGACCGTCTCAACGATGTAGCCGTCGGGTGAGGTGCCGCTGATGACAAGCCCGCGGTCGGCGAGAAGCTGACGGTAGTCGTTGCTGAACTCATAGCGGTGGCGGTGGCGCTCCATGATCTCGGTGCAGCCGTAGGCGCGGTGCATCTGCGTCCCTTCCACGATGCGGCAGGGATACGCGCCGAGGCGCAGCGTGCCGCCCTTGTTCATCTGCTCGTTCTGGTCGGGCAGGAAGTCGATCACCTTGTCGGGCGCGTCCGGATCGAACTCTCCGGAGTTGGCCAGCGGAAGCCCTGCCGCATAACGCGCAAACGCAATGACGGCGACCTGCATACCGAGGCAGATGCCGAGATAGGGGAGATCATGTGTCCGGCAGTAGTCGGCTGTGATGATCTTTCCTTCGATGCCGCGATTGCCGAAGCCGCCCGGAACGATGACGCCGCAGCAGCCGGAAAGCGTCCGGCCGACGTTTTCCTCCGTGATCGTTTCGGAGTCGATCCACCGGATGCAGACGTGCGCGCCGGTTTCGTAGCCTGCGTGGTGCAGCGCCTCCGCCACGGAAAGATAGGCGTCGTGAAGCTGGACATATTTCCCGACCAGCGCGATGGTGACGGATCTTGTCCGTCCGTGGACGCGGGCAAGCATTTCGTCCCATTCGCGCAGATCGATCTCCGGCGCACAAATGCCAAGCTCGCGGCAGACAACGGCGGAGAAATGGCTCTGCTCCAGCATGACCGGCGCCTCATAGAGCACAGGCAGCGTGCGATTCTCAATCACGCAGTCGGGCTTGACGTTGCAGAACAGCGCAATTTTTTGAAAAATCGACGCCTCCAGAGGCTCATCACAGCGCAGAACGATGATGTTTGGGTGGATGCCCATGCCCTGAAGCTCCTTGACCGAGTGCTGTGTGGGCTTTGACTTGTGCTCCTCTGAGCCGCTCAGATAGGGGACAAGCGTCACATGGATGAACAGGCTGTTTTCCCGCCCGACCTCCAGCGAGATCTGGCGCACGGCCTCAAGAAATGGCTGTGACTCAATATCACCGATGGTGCCGCCGATCTCGGTGATGACAACGTCTGCGTCCGACTTTCTGCCGACGGCATAGACAAACTCCTTGATCTCGTTCGTGATGTGCGGGATGACCTGCACCGTCGAGCCGAGATATTCGCCGCGTCGTTCTTTGTTCAGAACATTCCAATAGACCTTGCCGGTCGTGAGGTTGGAGTATTTGTTCAGATCTTCGTCGATGAAGCGTTCGTAGTGACCAAGATCGAGATCGGTCTCGGCGCCGTCCTCGGTGACGTAGACCTCACCGTGCTGATAGGGACTCATGGTGCCCGGATCGACGTTGATGTAGGGATCGAGCTTCTGCGCCGCGACCTTCAGCCCGCGTGCCTTGAGAAGCCGCCCGAGCGAGGCTGCCGTAATGCCCTTGCCAAGACCGGAGACAACGCCGCCGGTGACGAAAATATACTTTGTCGTTTTCATAAATAAACTCCTTCCAAAAAAGAGACGCTCAGCACGGAGGCGGCACGCGGTCCCTCCTGATGCTGAGCGTCTTTGCTCGCGATGAGTATTCTTCTGTCTTTTGGTTGCTGCTGCATAAAAACCCTCCGCCTGCTGCGGTGAAAGATGAGCGAACTGTACTTATTGCAGAGACGAATGACTCTGCGATAAAGACAAAATAAAAATACTGGTGTATTATAAACGCTTCAAACGGCGTTGTCAATGCAGATATTTGCATTTGCAGGAACATTTTTCAGTTGCTGATTTACCATGAAGAAGGTGTTGATGTAAGTCGCTTTATATGCTATGCTTCTTAGTGAGAAGTCGTTGGCAAACCGTGAGTTGTGGGGGAAAACAAATGAAGTATTTAGTTTTATTAGCAGGCTGTGGCCTCGGTGATGGCTCATGTATAGAAGAGGTAATTCTGACGTATGCAGCGCTTGATAAATATGGATGTGATTACACACCTGTTGCAGAAGATATTTTCGTTCAGTCTGTCAACCACCTGACAGAGCAGATAGCAGAAAAGCGGAATATCCTTATAGAAGCAGCCCGCATCGGTAGGGGACGCATGAAAGATATTCATGAGGTTGATTTTGCAGAATACGATGCATTGATCATACCCGGTGGAATTGGTTTATTGAACAATTATAGAGACTCCAATGTGATAAAAACGTGCGTCACACATTTTATTATCGAAAAGAAACCTGTCGCTGCCATGTGTGCGGGAATCGACTTTCTCCGCCGCTTCTATGGAAGTAATCTATTGGCACGTGAGATGGAAGAACTAACTGCTGAAAAATTCTGCTTTGATGCTGAAAATAGTGTTTATTACACGCCCGCTTTCAGAAAAACGAATAATAGCTATACGGCGCTATTAGGCGTCGATTCTATGATTTGTGCGTTGAAACAGGCGCTAGCACTACGATGAAATCTGTTTTATAGGTTTGATTATTGAACAGAATAACTTACATTCTGCCCGCTGACTATGCCGTATGTGCAAAGCCAGCGGGCTTTTTATTTCACAAAATCAAGAAAGGAGCGACCGCCTATGCCAAGGAAAAAACTGCCGCGGACCATCGAGGAATGTAACGCCGAGCGGTACCGCGCCCCGCAGCAGGATGAAGTCGAGCTGTTCAAACGTCAGAAGGAGGCAGAGGCGATTCGCGCGAAGGCGGTGCCGGAAGCGGAGGGCATCGACATCCGGACGCTGATCGCAGGCGCGCTCGGTGCGAAGATTGCAGAGCGCAATGCCGATGCACCGACCGTTGTTGTGAGACGCCTGCCGCCCCGACGCAGGACGCACAGAGCTGAATCAAATACGCTTGAGCGCGTGCCAGAAATGCATTTTTGACACGCGCTCTGCGAGATAAAGCTATGGTAATGGCGGTCATTCATTTTCTGAATCCTTGGGAAGGGGAAAGGGATTGACAAGGGAAATCGGAGATGCTAACATGCTAGGTGAGAAAAAGTAAAGTGAGAGGTCTTACAATGCAAGCAAAGGAATGTGTGATCGTACTGGATTTCGGCGGGCAGTATAACCAGCTCATTGCGCGCCGCGTCCGCGAGGCAAACGTATATTGCGAGGTCAAGCCCTGCACCACGCCGCTGGAGGAGCTGATGAAGCATAACCCCATCGGCTTCATCTTTACCGGCGGCCCGCAGAGCGTCTATGCCGAAAACTCTCCGCAGGTAGATCCGAAGATCTTCACGCTCGGGCTGCCGATCCTTGGCATCTGCTATGGCTGCCAGCTCATTGCGCACAACCTTGGCGGCAAGGTCACGGCGGCGCAGGAGGATACTGCCCGCGAATACGGCAAAACGGAGACCTATTTTGACACGAGCTGCGAGCTGTTCCACGGCCTGAAGGAAAAAAGCATCACTTGGATGAGCCACGGCGATTACATGGCCAAGGTGCCGGCCGGCTTTGCGCTCTGCGCGCACTCCGACGCCTGCCCGACCGTTGGCATCTGCGATGAGGCGCGCGGAATCTACGGCGTGCAGTTCCATCCGGAGGTCAACCATACGGAGCAGGGGAGTCTGATGCTCCGGAACTTCCTCTATCGCGTCTGCAAAGCCTCCGGCGATTGGACGATGGCAGATTACCGCCAGACGGCGATCCAAACCATCCGCGAAAAGGTCGGCTCCGGTAAGGCGCTGCTTGCGCTCTCCGGCGGCGTGGATTCGTCTGTCGCGGCGGCGCTCATGGCGGAGGCCATCGGTAGCCAGCTCACCTGCGTTTTTGTCGATCACGGCCTGATGCGCAAGGATGAGGGCGATGAGGTCGAAGCGGCATTCTCCAAGTGGGATCTCAATTTCATTCGCGTGAACGCTGAGGAACGCTTCCTCGGCAAGCTGGCGGGCGTCAGCGACCCGGAGACGAAGCGGAAGATCATCGGCGAGGAGTTCATCCGCGTGTTCGAGGCCGAGGCCAAGAAGATCGGCACGGTGGACTTCCTTGTGCAGGGTACGATCTACCCGGACGTCATCGAGTCGGGTCTTGGAAACTCCGCTGTCATCAAGAGTCACCACAATGTCGGCGGCCTGCCGGATTATGTCGACTTCAAGGAGATCATTGAGCCGCTGCGTATGCTCTTTAAGGACGAGGTGCGTCAGCTCGGCCGCGAGCTCGGACTGCCGGAATATCTGGTCATGCGCCAGCCGTTCCCCGGCCCCGGTCTTGCCATCCGCGTGATCGGCGATATCACAAAGGAAAAGCTCGACACGCTGCGTGAGGCGGATTTCATCTTCCGCGATGAGATCGCAAAAGCGGGCTTTGACCGCCAGATGAACCAGTATTTTGCCGTCCTGACCTCCATGCGCTCCGTCGGTGTCATGGGCGACGGCAGAACGTATGACTATACGCTGGCGCTGCGCGGCGTCACGACCTCCGACTTCATGACGGCCGATTGGGCGCGCATCCCGTACGATGTCCTCGACCGCATCTCGACCCGCATCGTCAATGAGGTCCGCGGCATCAACCGCATCGTCTACGATATCACCAGCAAACCCCCTGCAACCATTGAGTGGGAATAAGAAAAAAGTGAATATGATGGGCTGCAAAGCTTTGAAAACACTCACTTTTTGAAAATCTCATTTCCTCTTTGATAGCAAAATGATAGCAGATACCAAAGCCATTTTGTTTGTTCTTATTTTGGCGAGCGAATGGTTTGCAGGTTTGCTGTCGCATCCAATCCTATATTGAGAGCGAAAAAGGCTCTGCTGACTTTCTGTAAAAGAAGGTCTGCAGAGCCTTTTGTTATTCTTCGCTATGTTCCTTGAGGTCGGCAAGGAGCAGGTCACTCAGTTCCTGCGACGGCGTGATCTTGTGCCACTGACCGGAGGTGTCGTATTTCGGATAGTAATAGCGCCAGCGGTCGTATTCTTCTTTGGTGATCTCCCCCGCTTTCAACTTGGCGGCAACCGCGCCCCACGCGGCAAGCATTTTGTGAAGCTCCGCTGCGTCGCGTCCTTTGTGGATATGAACGCGCAGATGCACCTCGTCCTCACACTCGCAGACCTCAAGACCGTAGCGGTCTTCCAGCGTGAACAGCGTGTGCATCAGTCCAATATAGGAGTCAATGTCCGGTACATCCAGCGCCTTGGGCGAAACGTCAAGCGCCTGTGCCAGCGCAGCGGTCACGTCCGCTTTGGGCGTTCTGGAACCATTCTCGTACTGCGCAAGACGGACATCTGCGGATTTCTCCGGGAAACCCAGCGCCATACCGAGGTATTTCTGTGTCATGCCCCGCATCGTGCGGAAAAAGTGAATGCGTTCACCGATCGCCATAATAGTCATCTCCTGTGTCGGTTGTCTTTGATAACGAGTATAGCAGATATGTTTAATTTCGTCAAGAAAAATCTAAGCAAATTTATTTAATATTTTCCTGCAAACCGGCTTGACTTAAACTTATATGTATAGTACAATAGTTGCAAGCTAAGCATATTAGCTTAATTCATAGAAATTTTACAATTTAGGATACCCCAAAATGCAGAAAAAATGTCCGTTGTAAAGTGAGGGGGTGAAATCCAAAAGCCGCAAAATTGAATGACCGTCCAAAGGATACTTTCTCCGGGGAAGCAGGCGATGAAATGAGCGTGCCAAGGAGAAAAGAAAACGGCACAGCGCCGAAAAGGGTTGCCTGCCAGAGTCCTGCGGATAGAACGGCGAAGCAATCAACCACAAATCAGGAAAGGAAGGTATTTTGTCTATGGCAGGAGAAATTTTTATGCGAGTAAATGAAGTAGCCGAGGAACTGGGTGTGTCTGTTCCGTATGCGTATAAGCTTATCCGTGAGCTGAACGAAGAGCTACGAAAGACCGGCTGCATCACCATTGCAGGTAGGATCGACCGCAAGTTCTTCCACGAGAAGTTCTACGGAACGAGAGAACCGAAGGAAAGAAGGGAATCGAATGGCAGCGTTTAAGGACAAGAAGAACGGCTCATGGTATGTGCAGTTTCGCTATACCGACTGGCGCGGTGAGCGCCAGCAGAAATTGAAGCGCGGTTTTGCGACCAAGAAAGAGGCTCAGGCATGGGAACGCGAGTTTCTGATGCAGAAGCAGGCTGATGTCAATATGAGCTTCGAGAGCTTTGTGGCTCTCTATGAAAAGGACATCAAGCCCAAGCTGAAACTCAACACATGGCTCAGCAAGGAGCATATCATCCGCACAAAGATTCTGCCGTATTTCAAAAAGCGCAAGCTCTCGGAGATCACCGCCCGTGATGTGATCGACTGGCAGAACGAGATACGGCAGCACACCAAGTCAAGCGGCGAAAGCTATTCCCCGGACTATCTCAAGAACGTCCATACCCAACTAAGCTGTATTTTCAACCACGCCATCAAGTATTACGGCTTGCAGATCAATCCCGCCGCAAAGGCCGGGAATATGGGCAGCGAGCAGCCAAAGGAAATGCTGTTCTGGACGAAGGAAGAATACCTCAAATTTATCGACGCCATGATGGACAAGCCAATGCTGTACTACGCTTTTGAAATTCTGTACTGGTGTGGCATCCGCGAGGGCGAGCTGCTGGCACTGACGCCTGCGGACTTCGATTTTGAGAAGAAAACGCTCCGCATCAATAAATCCTATCAGCGCTTACAGGGTAAGGACGTTATCACCACGCCGAAAACGAAGAAAAGCAACCGCGTGATCCAGATGCCAGACTTCCTTTGCGACGAGATGCAGGACTATTTCAAGCAGTTTTACGAACTGGAACCGGACAGCCGTATTTTTCCACTGTCCAAATATGCCTTGAAGCGCGGCATGGCGTTTGGCTGCAAGGCGTCGGGTGTCAAGGTCATCAGAATCCACGATTTGAGACACAGCCACGTTTCTTTACTTATCAACATGGGCTATTCCGCCGTTGCCATCGGCAATCGCGTGGGGCACGAAAGCGTGGAGATCACCTATCGGTACGCGCATCTGTTCCCAACTGTGCAGAAGGAAATGGCAGATAAATTGAACGTCGAAAGGAGCAATTAAAATGTCACTGAAAAACCGAGACAACCACAACCGCTGGCGCAACAAGACCGTTGCCTTCCGGGTATCACCGGAGGAAGATGCGCAAATTGAAACCTTTGTCAAACTCTCCGGGCTGACGAAGCAGGATTATATCACCCGCCGTTTGACCTGCAAGGATGTGGTGGTACAAGGCAATCCGAGAGTTTACAAGGCACTGCGCGACCAGCTTGCCGCCGTGCTGGACGAGCTGCGGCGCATTGAGGCAGGCGGCAGCGTAAATGGCGATCTGCTGGATGTGATTGAAATGATTGCAGCCATCATGGACGGCATGAAGGAGGAAAAAGCCTATGGAGAATGAAAACTATAAAAAGAAAACGACCGCCCCGGACACATCTGTTGGCGCAGATGATGGGCAGCCGCTTCACAATTCAACTGAGAACAGTATATCCGCTTTTGAAGAAGAAATCAACGGTGATTTTCAAAACAGCTCGGAAAGTCTGGACGAAATCTATCGCAGGATACAGAGGTTAACCGACCCGCATTACCTGCACACGATTTCCATGACCGAGCTGTACCAGACCGCATATCAGAGCAGGCCGCCGATTATTGACGGCTTGCTCTATGCAGGCGCGTACATCCTCGCAGGTGCGCCAAAGATCGGCAAATCATTTCTGGTGGCGCAGATCGCCTATCATGTCAGCACTGGTGAAGCCCTGTGGGGCTACGAAGTCCATCCCGGCACGGTGCTGTACCTTGCCTTAGAGGACGATTTTCAGCGCATCCAGAGCCGTATGTTCATGATGTACGGCGTCAACGACACCGACCGGCTGCACTTTGCAACCGCTGCGGGCAAGATTGGAAACGGGCTGGACGATCAGTTTGAGAACTTCGTGCGGGAACACCCCGACACCAGGCTCATTATCATCGACACCATGCAGAAAATCCGCGAGGTCGGCGGCGAGGCATACAGCTATGCAAGCGACTATGAGATCATCGGTCGGCTCAAGCAGTTTGCCGACAAGCACTGTATCTGTGTCCTGACTGTCCACCACACCCGCAAGCAGCCCGCCGGTGACAGCTTCGAAATGATCTCCGGTACAACAGGATTGCTCGGTTGTGCGGACGGGTCGCTTCTCATGCAGAAGAAAAAGCGCACGGCATTGGAGGCAACCATCGACGTCGTGGGGCGCGACCAGCAGGATCAGATCCTCTATCTGAGAAAGGACGCCGATACGCAGATCTGGAATCTTGAGAAGGTGGAGAACGAGCTGCACAAAGAGCCGCCCGATCATGTTCTGGAATCCGTTTCAAGGCTGGTGTCCGCAGAACAGCCGGTATGGACAGGCTCGCCCTCTGCGCTTGCCGATGCCGTCCATGTCGGCATGGCGGCAAATGCGCTGAGCAAGTATCTGAATGTAAAATCCGGCAGGCTGCTGGATGAATACCATGTCCGCTATGAGAACAAGGTTCGGCACGAAGGGCGGCGTATCACACTGACCTTCGTAGCTGCATGTGAATAATCTGCGCGACGGCTGCGACGGTTGCAACGGTGAAAATGATACTGTCAGAGCAATCGTCGCTATCGTTGCGACCGTCGCGGAAAGGAAAGGATAGGAAAATGAAAAGCGTACAAATTCCCTATGACCTGTTTCTCGACCTCGCCATGTACCATCTGCGGGGCGAGGATGATTACGAAGAAGAAATCCGTCGGGGCTTGGAGCAGAAGCTCGATGCCATGCTGAACCGGCAGCTCTATTCCCGGTATAAGACGGCACCGACTGAAGAAGAACGCGAACAGGCGCGGCAGGAATATCTTGACCGGCGCGGCGTTCCGCAGAGCTATCGTTGGACTGTTCCTCCGTGGGAACTATGACAGGAGCGTGCCACGCTCCTGTAGCGGGCAGACAAGGCAGTGCATTGGCTGCTGTCCCCTCGCGTCCCCCGTTCCCATCGAAAAATCCGCAGAGTTTGAGATGGATGTGGGCAGAAAATTATGAGCAGAAACGCTGTGAATAATCTTTTGACCACGCCGGTTTTTGCGGTTTGTATAGACACTGCAAACCGCAAAACCGGCAGAGGCATCCGCAGATGCCGCATATCCCCCGCGTCCCTCTCGGAGAGCCCACGATACTTTGCAGCCGCAGGATGAAAGTATCATAGTGGGTTATTACACTTCCGCAGAAGTGCCTCCCCGAAAGCTACCCGTCCTGCACAATCTGAAATCAGGAGGTAAACTGCCTATGGCAAGAGGCGACGGTATCCACCGTACCAGCGCAAGAAACGCAAGAATGAAAGATACAGACATCGACAACGCACAGGCGCATAATGAGCGCGAAAAATCGTCGTATGTCAATCAGGACATCGTTCCTGAACGGACGCCATACAACGTCCATTTCAAAACACCAACCGCCGGGTATAAGGAGATGTTCGAGCAGATGCGCTCTGACGGCGTGATCTCAACACGCGGTCTGAAAGCGGATGCCGAGAAATTCGGAGAGCTGATCTTCGATGTCAACTCTGCCTACTTCTTCAACCACGGCGGCTATGAATTTGCAAAACAATTTTACGCCGATGCCTACAAAGCTGCAATCAAAATTGTCGGCGGTGAGCAGTACATTCTTTCGGCAGTCATGCACGCCGACGAGCGCAACCGCGCCATGTCCGACGCGCTGGGACAAGACGTGTACCACTATCATCTTCATGTGATCTATATCCCCGTCGTGGAGAAACAAATCCTGTGGTCGAAGCGCTGCAAGGATAAATCTCTGGTGGGGACGGTCAAGGAGACGATTCAGCAGGTCAGCATGAGCAAGAAGTGGGCTTCCAAGCCTGCGCTGGACGAGAGCGGTGAGCCGATTTTAAGTTCCAATGGCAAACCCATTCTCAAGAAGTCCTACAGCGTTTTGCAGGATGATTTCTTCCGGTATATGCGTGACGCCGGGTACGACGATGTGGAGCGCGGCGAACGCGGCAGCTCCGAGGAACACCTGACGGTGACGCAGTTCAAGGTGCAGCAGGAACAGGCACGGCTGGCAGAACTCACGGAGCAGAACCGCCAGCAGGAGCAGCAGGCAGCGGCACTCGGCAAGCAGATCGAGAAAATCCAGAATCAGCAGGTTGATGTGGCGGCTATTGAAAAGATCGAGGCAAAACCTGTTCCGCTGTCCTCCAAGGTAATATTGGAACGCACTGAATATAAGTCGCTGGCAACAGCGGCGAAGAAGTACGTTGCAGCCGAGAGAAAGGAAGCCAAACTACAAAAGGCTTTGGATGCAGCAAACAGGCTGATTGCAAAACTCAAGACAGAGATTGTTGGCTTGAAGCAGGAGCTTTCTGAGTACAAATCCGTTCGCAGCAAGCTCCGCACATCGGACTTGGAACGTGAAAACGCAGAGCTTCGCGGAAAAGTCCAGCGCTACGAGGACGTGATCCAGCGCAATAACCTCTGGCATTTCTTCCGTCCACGCAGAGAAAAAGCGGCAATGCGGGACGATGCCCGCTGATACCGTGTTGAGCTGAGAAAAACGTGTTTTATCGAATGGGAGCGTCCAGATCGAGCAGCGTATCATCTGGGCGCTCTCCATTCAAAAGTCACCCTGTTTTTGCGGGTGTAGAGCCGAGAAAAAAACTTAAAAATGCGCCCGTTTTCGTAGAATAGGCAGAAATGGAGGCAATATGAAAACCGGACTGACTAAGCGGCAGAAAACGACCTGTATCTATTTTGATGAAGCCAGCGAAACCGTCGAAATTCAAACGCATAATACCGCGCTCAAAAAGCGGCTGGAAAAATATGCGGCAGCGTATCCTGATTTGTGCAGGCAGACCGATGATGACGAACAGGGCGGGTTGACCTTCGAGATCGACCGCAGGCGATTTGCTGTTCGCCTGACCGCGCCGTATTCGGATGAGCGCCGACAGGCAGCAAGTGAGCTTGCCAAGAGAAACGGACTGAAAGAACGAGTGTAAGCCCATATCAGTCACAGCCGTCCGCAGGAGCATCCAAGTTCCTGTGGACGGCTTTTTCTTTGCAGAGAACATCTCACGTTCTAATGAGATTATCTTGCGAACATCGTCGTTTTGTGTTATAGTATAATCAGTCAAAATTTGAAACGGAGAAATTGCCATGCCTATTTCCTACGATAAGCTCTGGAAGCTGCTGATCGATAAGAAAATGAACCGGACGGATTTGAAAGACGCATCCGGTATCAGCTTCAATGTGCTTGCCAAAATGGGAAAAAACGAATTTGTCTCTATGGAAAGCCTGCATAAGATTTGCTTGACGCTCAAATGTGATGTAGGAGACATCATGGAGTTCATTGATGAAGGAGATACAGAACAGTCATGATTTCAATCGAACTACGCAGGAGTGAAAAGAAAATGCAGCAACCGTTGACTTGTGTTGAAATATGCGCTGGCGCTGGTGGACAGGCATTGGGGCTTGCAATGGCGGGTTTTGTCCATGTTGCGCTTGTCGAGTATGAAGAAGATTATTGCAAGGTATTAAAGCAGAATCGCCCGGAGTGGAACGTCATTTGCGCAGATGTTCACGATTTTGACGGACGCCCATACCATGGCGTCGATCTGCTGGCTGGCGGCGTTCCTTGCCCGCCTTTCTCCGTTGCAGGAAAGCAGCTCGGTCAGGAAGACGAAAGAGACCTTTTCCCGGAGGCCATTCGGCTTATCAAAGAAATTCAACCGCGTGCTGTCATGCTTGAAAATGTCCGTGGCTTTCTTGATCCGGGCTTTGATGAATACCGCGACCACATTTTTACGTCGATTCAAAAGCTCGGCTATGTAACCCATATCAAGCTCTTGAACGCCTCTGATTATGGTGTTCCGCAGCTACGTCCCAGAGTGGTTATCATCGGCATTCGGAAGGATCAGATTGGAGCATTTGCCTATCCTGATGAACAACCAGACAGCGCCCCCACTGTTGGTGATACGCTCCGTGATTTGATGGCACAGAACGGATGGGAAGGTGCGAAGCAGTGGGCATCTAATGCAAACCGGATCGCTCCGACCCTTGTAGGCGGCTCCAAGAAGCACGGTGGTCCTGACCTTGGTCCCACACGTGCCCGTAATGCATGGGCAGAGTTGGGCGTAGATGGTCGAGGAATTGCAAACGAAGCACCCGCCCCCGGATTTGAGGGTATGCCCCGCTTGACAAGCCGAATGATGGCACGGATTCAAGGTTTCCCCGATACATGGACATTCGGAAACCGGAAAACCGTAGCCTGTAGGATGATTGGAAATGCATTCCCGCCCCCGGTTGCCCGGGCAGTTGGAGAAAAAATAAAGGAGTGTTTGGAGCATGGATGCATTGATAGCAAACGCGAGATTCCACTTTCACAAGCAGTTGTTTGAAACCAACACACTGACGTTGACCACGGCAGGTGTCGCATCCAATGCAGACACCAGCAGCCGCGGCTCAAAGGCGATTGCGCGGAGGATCGTTGACATTCTTGTGGAGGAACAGCATCATGCTGTCTCCACGGTTGACAAAATTTCTGGGCAGACTCTCGGAAAGCAATTTGAAACGCTGACAATGGAGTTCCTGCGTGAAACCTTTCCCTATTTGCAGAATCTCCGTCCCGGAAACTGGACAATTCTTCAGCTCGGCAATAACAACAAACTAAAAACAAGCGATTTTGCGCAGTACGAGCATCTTGCTTACTTAAATGCGCTTACGACACAGAACGCACAGTTGGCTGCTGCACTCGGGAATGATTACCTCGTTGCACCTGACGTTGTTGTTTACCGCGATCTCTATGAGGACAGCGAGATCAATGCCGCTCAGCCCATTGTTGATGACGAAATCTGCAAGATGGCTGATATTCGGAAGTCTAACGGCGGCAAGCCCATTCTTCATGCGAGTGTTTCTGCAAAGTACACGATGCGCAGCGACCGCGCACAGAACAGCCGCACAGAGGCATTGAACCTGATCCGCAACCGAAAGGGACATTTGCCGCACATCGTTGTTGTGACGGCTGAGCCTATGCCGAATCGCTTGGCATCTCTTGCGCTCGGCACTGGCGATATTGACTGCGTATATCACTTTGCACTCTATGAACTGATTCGAGCAGTTAAAGAGGCGGGTTCTGAGGATGCGGTAGAAACGCTGGAAACCTTGGTGCAGGGCAAGCGGCTGAAGGATATTTCCGATCTGCCGCTGGATTTGTCTGTGTAATGGCTGATTCTGTTTCCTCTTCCCGCCGTAGCGAGATTATGTCGCACATCAAAAGCAAAGATACCAGTATTGAACTTTTGGTGCGCCGCAAGCTATTTTCTATGGGATACCGCTACCGTGTGAATTACAAGGCGCTGTCCGGAAAACCGGATATTGTATTCACCAGAAAGAAAATTGCTATCTTCATTCATGGATGCTATTGGCACGGGCATGATTGCGGCAGTCATTATGCTCATGCCAGTCAATCCAATAAAGCATATTGGGGACCCAAGATAGAGCGAACAAAGCAACGAGATCAGGAGCATATTCAGGCACTTGAGACTGACGGCTGGAAAGTCATTGTGCTGTGGGAATGTGAAATTAGAAGCCATTTTGAAAGTACTATGCTCAGACTTGAGCATTGCTTAAGCCAATAATGCAAACAACGGAATGAAAGGATGTGTATAAATGCAACTAGTCGATGTCAGAATTAAAAACTACAAGTGCATACTGGACTCTGAAACTTTTACAGTCGACCAAATGACATGTTTGGTTGGCAAAAATGAATCTGGAAAAAGCGCTATTCTCCAAGCGTTATATAAACTCAATCCTGTTGATAAAGAGGATATTTACGACGCACTTTATGAGTATCCTAAAATGTATCAAACCGATTTTGAAGCTGGAGAAATTCCGGATGGTAACACAGTGCTTATATCTCACTGGAAGTTTACCGAAAATGAAATTACTGAGATTGATGCTCTTTTTGGAAGTGGATTTGTTACAAAGTCAACCATCGTGACGATCACAAATGGCTATGATAATCATCGCTCATGGTCTTTCGAGCCAAACTTCGAAAAACTCTTTACAAAGAAAACGGCAGACTTTGCATTTGGCGATCCCGATAGAGCGCAAATCACCAAATTCGATTCCATCTCGGACATTCGTACGCAACTCAATCAACTCTCCGTCCTATCTGACGCAGAGCAATCCTTTAAGGATTGGTTCGATGAAGCATTCCCAAACGATAAACTTGATACTTTCTCAGAAAAATATCTCCTAAAATATTTGCCAAAGTTTTCGTATTTTGCAGAGTATCAAAAGCTTCCTGGTAAAATTGCGATTAACCGCTTTATCTCCAGAAGTAATTCCGGGCAATTGACTAAAAATGAAAAAGTATTTGAGGCACTCCTGTCGCTAGCCAATTCCTCTGTTGAAGAAATAAAGGATTCCAATCGCCTAGAAGCTTTGATAAATAAGACTCGTGGCATCTCAAGCAAAATCACACGAGAAATCTTTTCCTATTGGAGTCAAAATAAACACTTGCGGGTCGAGTTTAGATATGACATGGCAAAGCCGGGAGATGAAGCACCTTACAACGATGGTTATATTTTTTCGACACGTATTGAAAACACACGCCATGATTCATCCGTGTCATTTGACGACCGGAGCGCTGGATTTGTATGGTTCTTCTCGTTTTTAATTTGGTTTAATTACTTACAGAAAAAAGAAGATAATTTAATAATTCTCCTTGATGAACCTGGACTAACCCTCCATGCCAAAGCCCAAGGAGATTTGATTCGCTTCTTTAAGGAAAAAATTACGCCCAAATTCCAGTTGCTATATACCACTCATTCTCCATTTATGCTTGACTTTTCTGACATTCTATCTGCCAGAACAGTTGAAGATATGACAGGTGAAGATGATACGGTACTAGGAACGAAAGTTGGCTCTAAAGTATTGAGTAAAGACCGTGATACTACCTTCCCACTCCAAGCAGCATTTGGCTATGATATTACGCAAACCCTCTTTATAGGTAATAACACTTTGCTCGTCGAGGGACCGTCAGATATCTTGTACTTAACATATTTTTCGAATAAGCTTAAGGAACTTGGTAGAACAGGCTTGAGTAGCGATTGGACACTATGTCCATCTGGCGGCATAGATAAGATACAAAGCTTTGTATCTCTATTTGGAGGAAATGCCCTCAAAATTGTAACACTAACAGACTATCACAATGGCGACAAAAACAAAATCGACCGATTGAAAAAGAGTGGCCTTTTGAGCGCGAACCGTGTCTTTTTAGCCAGCGATTATACCCAATATCCAACAAGCGACATTGAGGATATTATTGGGAGAGAACCGTATATTAAACTTGTAAATGCATGCTATGGACTGTCTGCTGATGCAAAAATAAATGGAAAAAACATCAAAGACGGCGATGTTTTACATTCTGTCGAAAATGTTCTATCATCTAACTCAGAGATTCGCTTCGATCATTATAGACCAAGCATGTATTTGATTCAAAATCCTGATATCTGGACAGAGAAAGACATCTCTTCTGCTTTGGATAGATTTGAAAAGCTCTGTACTGATATCAATGAAGCACTTTGATAGCATCCCCTGATAGCTTTTTGATAGCAGAAAGTCGGATACCCCATAGGATTGGGATAATTGGTATCAAATTAAGCCAAATGGAATCAAACGATCTATACAAAAAAGTTTAGACTCTGTTTCCACTTGGCGAGTGGGAATAAATCAGAAAAGCCGAAAAGTGCAGGAATGCCAATGGTTTTTGGGTTTTACCCGCCCCCTTCTGATAAGATTTTGATAAGATTCCGCCGGAGCGCAGTTATTCTGCATTGCCAGTGGCTTGTGAGTAAAGAGTAATTTCTCTCGGCTCATAAACATCCCCATATGATTGAAGCCCGTACTGATTGGATGTCAGTACGGGCTTTTTCTATGTTCATTTTTCTTTCTGCTGATCCTTGAACGCTTCCACAAGCAGATCGCTCAGTCCCTGCGACGGTACTTTTGCCCAACGCTGGGTGGTGTCCTCTTCCGGAAAGGTGTAGCGCCAGTGGTCGTACTGCTCTTTGCTTATCTTGCCGCAGCGCAGCTTCTCCGACTGTTCTGCCCATGCGGAAAGCATGGTAAAGATTGATTCATTCATGATACGTTTGCTGCCGTCAAAGATGAGATGCACCTCATCTCCCTGCTTTTCAGCACGGATGCCGTGAATGTCCTCGATGGCAAAAAGGGTGTGAATAAATCCAAGGTCACTGTCAATGTCGGGAATCTGCAATGCCAAGGGAGAAACCTCCAACACATTGGCGATAGCTTTTACCAGATCCTCTTTCGGCGTTCTGGAACCGGACTCGTACTGCGCCATGCGGACATCAGCCGTTTTAGGCGGAAAGCCAACAGCTTGACCAAGCCATTTCTGCGTCATGCCACGCAAATTACGAATAAAACGGATTCGTTCACCAATCGCCATAAACCTACACTCCTTTGGTATCGTTGCGATTATTATAGCATATATGCTTAGTTTGTGTCAATACAGCCTAAATAAAAAAGTTTAATATTTTTCTCGAAAACCTCTTGACATAACGGAATATGCTTAGTATAATGCAAGTGCGAACTTAAACATTATCAGTTAAGTTTGGGAATTTAATACCTGTCGCACATCACAGTCATGGTGTGTCCGCCCGGGCAAATCGGAAGGCGGCCAGAAAGTATCCGACACGAAATAAGGACAAGTATTACCGAAAATCAACAAGGAGGAGTTTTATGGACAACAGATTTATTCGAGCAGAGGAAGTCGCCGCGGAACTGGATGTGTCGAAGCCCTACGCCTACAAGCTCATTCGACAGCTCAATGAGGAGTTAAAGGCAAAAGGATTTCTGACCATCGCAGGCCGCGTCAACCGACAGTATTTCAATGAACGGTTCTACGGAACAGAAAGGAAGGACGCAGATGCCAGCTTATAAGAACAAGGAAAATGGTTCGTGGTATGTGGTGACACAGTACACGGACTGGACAGGAGAACGCAAGCCCAAATGCAAGCGCGGATTCGCCACGAGGCGGGAAGCATTGGAATGGGAGCAGAAGTTTCAACAGCAGAGCGCCGGTGATCTGGATATGAGCTTTGAGGCGTTCTGCGAAATCTACACCAACGATCTCAAGGCGCGGCTGAAAGAAAGCACATGGCAGACCAAGGAGAATATCATCAAAACAAAACTGCTCCCGTATTTCGGCAAGCGGAAAATCAACGAGATCACCACAAAAGATGTGATTGCATGGCAAAACGAGCTGCTCGCTTATCGGGATGAAAAACGCAAGCCATATTCTCAGACCTATCTCAAGACGCTACACAATCAGCTCAGCGCCATTTTCAACCACGCTGTCCGGTTTTACGATCTCCACTCCAATCCGGCAGCGAAAGCCGGAAACATGGGGACAGAGGAACGGCGGGAGATGCTGTTCTGGACGAAAGAAGAATATCAGAAATTTGCTGAGGAGATGATGGACAAGCCGGTTTCCTACTACGCCTTTCAGATGCTCTACTGGACAGGCATCCGCGAAGGAGAACTGCTGGCGCTGACGCCTGCGGATTTCGATTTTGAGCGCGGCACTGTCAAGATCAGCAAGACCTATCAGCGGCTCAAAGGGCAGGATGTCATTACCTCACCAAAAACAAAGAAAAGCAACCGCACCATTCAAATGCCCGACTTTCTCTGCCAGGAGATGCAGGAGTTTTTCAAAATGCAGTACGGTCTGAAAAAGAAAGATCGTATTTTCACGGTAACTAAAAGCTATCTCCACCATGAGATGGACAGGGGTGCAAAGGCAGCAGGCGTCAAGCGCATCAGAATCCACGATTTGAGACACAGCCACATCAGTCTGCTCATTGATATGGGCTTCTCGGCGGTTGCCATTGCCGACAGGGTTGGACACGAGAGCATCGAAATCACCTATCGGTACGCGCACCTGTTCCCATCCAAGCAGAAAGAAATGGCAAACAGGTTAGATGATCTTGGGAAAGGAGTTTGAGTTTAATGTCCGCAAAGAATGTAGACCGACACAATCGTTTTCGCAGTATCACAGTGGGATTTCGGGTATCTCCCGAAGAACAGGAGGAACTGAACAGGGCTGTAGCTCTATCGGGGCTTCCCAAGCAGGAATACTGCTATCGCAAATGCATGGGGCGTGAGGTGGTAGTGCAGCCAAATCCGAGAGTACACAAGGCGCTCAAAACGCAGATGATGGCGATCCTCGCAGAGCTGGAGCGCATTGCTGCCGGGGACAGCGTCCCCGATGAGCTGCTAAGCACGATCGACCTCATTGCCGTCACCATGCAGGGACTGAAAGGAGAGGATGCGAATGAATGAAGCAAAAGAAAAGACTGCCCTTTGCACATCTGTTGGCGCAGATGAAAGGCAGTCCGTTCAAAACACTATCAGTAGTATATCCGCTTTGGACACGGAAATCAATCACCCGGACGAAAATTCTCCGGAAAACTTTGAAGATATTTTGCGGCAGATGCAGCGAATGAGCGACCCGGCGTATCTGCACACGGTATCTATGAACGAACTGTACGAAACGGTATATCAGAGCAGGCCGCCCGTCATAGACGGTCTGCTCTACTCCGGCACCTATCTGTTTGCCGGTGCGCCAAAGGTAGGTAAGTCGTTTTTCATGGCGCAGCTTGCCTATCACATCAGCACCGGACAACCGCTCTGGAATTATGAAGTCCACCAAGGTACGGTTCTTTACCTTGCGTTGGAGGATGATTATCAGAGATTGCAGGAGCGTATGTCCCGTATGTTCGGCGTAGAGGGAACGGATAACCTCCATTTTGCAGTATATGCAAAGCAGCTCGGCGCAGGACTTGATGAGCAGCTTGAAAGGTTCATCCGGGAGCATCCCGATACCCGGCTCATTATCATCGACACCTTGCAGAAAATCCGCGAGGTCAGCACCGATGCTTACAGCTATGCCAACGATTATGACATCGTGGGCAGGATGAAGCAGTTTGCTGACAAAAATGGTGTGTGCCTGCTCTTGGTGCATCACACACGCAAGCAGCAGGCTGGAGACAAATTTGAAATGATCTCCGGCACAACAGGATTGCTTGGCTGTGCGGATGGGGCATTTCTTCTGCAAAAGGAAAAGCGCACCGACTTGAACGCCGCCCTTGAAATCGTCGGCAGAGATCAGCCGGATCAAAAGCTCCATCTGACGCGGGATGCCGAGAAGCTGACATGGCAACTCAATCATGCGGAAACTGAGCTTTGGAAGAAACCGCCCGACCCGTTGCTGAGCAAACTCGCAGCCGTGATTGCCGGAGATACCCCCGTATGGAACGGCAGCGCAACAGAGCTTGTAGCACTGCTTGGCGAGGATATACAGCCTAACATTCTGACTCGCAGGCTCAATGTCAAGGCGGGAGAACTGCTGAACGAGTACAGCATTGAATATACCGTGAAGCGCACCCGCAGCGGCAGCTTTATCAGCTTGGCACGAAAGGCTGTGTGACGATTGGTGACGGTTGTGACGATTAAAATGACAGCAGGAGCGGTATCAAAAATACCGTCACAATCGTCACAACCGTCACAGAAAGGAAAGAATCGAATGAAAAGTGTACAGATACCCTATGATCTGTCTGTTGATCTGGTGCTCTATCATCTGAACAGCGAGAACGATTTTGACGAAGAAATCCGGCAGGGCTTGGAACAGAAGCTTGACGCCATACTGAACCGACAGCTCTATTCCCAGTACAAGACCGCTCCCACCGAAGAAGAACGGGAACAGGCAAGGCAGGAGTATCTTGCTCGCCGTGGAGTGCCGCAGAGCTATCGCTGGACGACTCCTCCTTGGGAGCTGTGACAGGAGCGTACCACGCTCCTGTTGCTGGCAGACAAGGCAAAGCACTGGCTGACACAGCCCCTCGTATCTCCCGTCCCCATCGAAAAATCCGCAGAGTTTGAAATGGATGGCAGAGAGGATTTCCCAAATATTCTCTGCCTGTGGGCGGCAGCGTTGCAGCAAATTCGATTGCTGAAAGACTGACGGTCACGCAGTGGATTTTGTAAAGTGGGTACTACTTGCAAACCACGGCGGAGGCTTCCGCAGAAGCCGCATTCCCCGTTCCCCCTCGGAGAGCGCAATGCGCTTTTGATGCGTAGTGTCAAAAGTGCTTTTGCGTTACTTTTGACAAAAGTAACAAAACCCGCCGCCGAGCGGCGAAAACGAGTTTCGATAAAAATACCGCAATTATGGAGGTGACAGCTATAAAACGAACAATCAGTGCTATGTCCGGTGACGGTGTTGTTGCTCATAACCGCCGCACCTATATTGCAGAGAATGTAGATGCAACACGAACCCATCTGAACATCGAGTATTGCTACACACCTATCGAGGATGCATACCATCAGCTGTTCGATGAAGCACAAGCTGAATACAATGCTAAGCAGAAACGCAAAGATCGCCGTGTTGAAAACTACTACGAAAAAATCTGCAACGGCGATCAAGAAAAGCATTTTTACGAAGTGATATTCCAAGTAGGAAACAAAGATGATATGGGGGCTGCCGGAGAGAATGCAGAACTGGCAAAGACCATCCTGGATAAATTCTATCATAGTTTCCTTGAACGTAACCCACACCTTCGTGTCTACTCAGCTCATCTCCACATGGATGAAGCTACGCCCCATCTTCACATCGACTTCATTCCGTTTACCACGGGGAGCAAGCGAGGACTTTCCACCCGTGTTTCGTTGAAACAGGCGCTTGCCGATCAGGGCATCACCGGCAAAGGGCGTTCTCTGACAGAGCGTGATTTGTGGGTGCAGAAAGAGAAAGAAGCACTCGCAGCGATCATGTTGGAGCATGGTATCGAGTGGGAGCAGAAAGGCGAACACAAGGAACATCTCAGCGTTCTGGAATTCAAACGAGAAAAACGAAAAGAGGAAATTGCAAAACTGGAACAGACACTTGAGCGTGTCCAGCAAAAGCAGGTTTCCGTTCAGGCGGTGGAACAGATTGAAGCAAAGCCCCTGCCGCTGACATCCAAGGTAGCTGTAGAGCGTGAGGACTATCAGACGCTGGTAACAGCAGCGCAGAAATACGTGGTGCAGGAAAAGCAGGAAGGCAAGCTGAAAAAGCTCCTGAAGGAAGCCAAGAAAACCATAGCTGATTTGAAAGCAAAAATTGAGGCTCTGGTAAAGGAGCTTTCTGAGGTCAAGGATGAATTGGCGCAATATAAGTCTGTTCGTGGTCAGCTCCGCACAGCGGACCTGGAGCAGGAAAATGATCGACTCCGCAAAAGGCTTCGCACCTATGAGGATGTAATTTCCCGCAATAACCTGTGGTCGTATTTTTCCAAAAGAATCAGGGAAAACATTAAGAAGGAAGATGGCTTTTTGTCCGAAAATACAAGAGGATAATCCGTAATATCGAAAACAGCCCTCCGTCAAGGAGGGCTGTTTTGCTGTAGATTATTCGCCTTTTTGCATATTACCAAACATTAAAGATTCTATGACATCACGTTCTTCTGCGAAAACTCTGTTAGCCAAATCACGCTTTGCTTCTGCATCTCTTACCTTATCAGCAATCTCTTTTTCCTTTTCAGGAGAGAGACGAGGAATTGGAATAGTAGAAACAAAATCAGGAGTAATATGGTCAACTACGGATGCATAGATACCTTTTTCGAGAAGAACTTTGCCAATGTTGGAGGTTGACAGATATGCATACACATAGTATGGATCAATCAAGTTTTCATCACAAACAACTCGAATTACATGCTCAGAAACCATTGACCCGACCATGCTTTCTGTTACCATGACAACTCTGCCGGTAGAACCAGAACGGGTGATCAAAATCCAATCCTTGTCCACATAGTGTTTTTCGGCAGGTTTGTAATCTTTGGGTTGATATTGCAAATCAAAAGGACGGATTTGTAATATCTGAGTGCCAGAATAAAACGGAACACTATCTTCGCTTTTTTCAACATAATTGCGCTTATGACGACCTGGATAGAAAATACCATGTTCCACTACCAGGTCTCCCAAACGCACAATTTCTTTGATGTCTCCGCCGACAGATTCCTCGATTTCTTTAGCAAGATTGTTTTTGTTTGGATCCCAATACCAAGCATCAATTCGTCTGGAAGGATCTTCGGTAATCTGCTTGAAGTCGATTACAAAGCAACTTGGTGTATGCGAAACATCATCGCCGCTGTTAGTGACTGTGCCCGTAAGTCTGTAGTTTTCCCATTGTTCATAGATGAGAGGCAAGTCATTCCAGATAATGTTTTCACCAGCATCATCTTTTAAGTTCATGCCAGAAGCATCTTTTTTGTACAGAGGATTTCCTCGGCGGTCATGTCCAACAGCTTCAGAAACTGCCATAAAAATAGGATAACTGTCAGGAATAGATTTTACTTTCTTCAAGAAGATAAGAGAAGTTTTTGTGCCTGTATGCGGCTGGAATGCTTCTCGAGGCAAGTCAATAACTGCAGTAATCTGGACTTTACCAAGTAACCACTTTCTGAATTCAACGCTTTCTTCTTGAGCACCAGAAAGGTTTTGCTTTGGAAGAACAATAACCATTCGTCCACCATCTTCTGTATCAGTGGCGTCTTTCAGATAAAAAATATCACGTTCAACGAATAGCTTATCAGGATCTTGTCCATCCAAAAGTGTGTTGGTAGGTTTACCATTTGACAACTTGTGACCCAACTCATATTTTTCCAGAACATAATCACGTGTGTCATCGATTTTTGTGCCAAACGGAGGATTAGTTGTAATAATATCTACGCTACCGGGCTTAATTCTTTTCCTGAAGTTTTCGTCTAAATCATCATAAGGCTCCAGCGAGTCGAAATTATAGATATTGCTTTTTCCATCACCAACAATAGCCATATAGGATTTAGAAATACGATACAGCAGTGGGTCAATATCACAACCGTAAATATACTTGTCCGCATAATCTTTCAGCAGCGAGTTCAGTTTATCATTGCTGAAACCACGATTTTTATATAGTTCTTTAATCTGTTTACGGAGCTTTTCGATTGCAATGGACAAGAAGCCGCCAGAACCACAAGCAGTGTCCATTATAATTTCGTTATCTTTGTAAGATGGATTAATTATATCCATTGCAAAGCGTACAATTTCTCTTGGAGTAAAAAACTGGCCACTTTCGCCTTTCAACGCAGAAGGAAGGAGAATTTCGTATGCATCTCCGAGAGCATCCGTATTAGTATCTTCGTGCATCAGAGCAATACCTTGAAGTTCGCTGACAATATAAGCAATCCAATCATTGTCATACTCTAATTGCTCGCCTTTGAACATAGTTCCAAAATCAGGGTCTCTTAAAAGTTTTGCATACAGGCCATCAATTCTTTTGCGAATGGCTTTTTTCCCTTCCTCTGAAGCTAATTCCAGCGGTGTTGCTCGAAACTCACACAGATCATCTGGGCTGATTTCGTCCATGATCTTGCAGAAAAGCATTTTGATTACTTCAACAGCAATATTTTCTTCTCTTTTGATGGGGCCATTTCCATAAAGCTTATAATACATTCTGCTGAACAGCAGCTTTAGGGCTTTGGCTGGCTTCAAATCCTGTTTGCGGTATTTACCAATGGTTTCTTGTGTTTCTCCATAGCGAGGAAGAGTAGGGATTGAAATAAATTTTGTAGGATCAACTGCAAGGTCTCTATAGTGATAGAATGGTCCCTCGCTATTCTTTTCAAAACCAGCAAACCAAACGCAATAAGGCGCTGTTGTTGCCGTCACATAGGAAAATGCTTGTAAATCATATTTCTTTTTGGGAGTTTCAATTTCAATAATGATATATGCATTTTCCTGTCTATGTACCGGACTATTATAGACAACGATATCTACTTCTTCAGCATTTCGGTTGGCACCACGTTGAAGAACAACTTCTATATCAATATGAGATTTGGGATAGCCTAAGTCATCAATGAGAATATGTTCGAATAATTGACGATACGCTTCTTCAGGATTGTTTTTTACTTCTTTTCCAGTAGCATAGTCATAAAATTTTGTTTCAGCCATGTTTATGCTCCTTTTATTTTTGTATGCATTTCACCACGAATGCAGGTTATTGCAGATGGGTCTTCAGATACCCATTTTACGATGTCAGCAGGTAAATCTCCTCGCTCTTTTGCAGCCAAATCGAAGAATTCACATTGCTTCTCAGCATCAATAGATAAGATTTCTACTATTTTCATCTGTTGTTGAAGCGGCGGTGGATTTACTCGCCCTGAAACGATATCGTAGAAATACGGCTTTTTAATGCCGAGCTTTGTATAAAATTCACTTTGTGACATACCAGATAGTTTGATTAAATTTTTTAAATAAGCCCCAAAAGAGGTCTCGTTTGTCACTATCGTTTCACCTCCATAAAGTATGTATGTTTACATACTAACATACTTTTGATATTTTTTCAATATAAAGACGGTATTTTGATGCCTGTAGAATAAAAAATCAGCCGAGCAATTCATTACTGCCCGGCTGATTTTCGTTATTCTTCCATAACCTCCAACATTATTCTGGCACCCAACTTAAAACCGTTCTGGAAGATCAGACAATCTGTTGTCATTTGGTGCTCACGAACGGCATCTGTATAGCGAGAGAACAGTTCTTTCTGCTCGTCTGTCATGGTGGCTTGGAGCTTTTCTTCGTTCCTGCAAATCAACTCCAGTATTTTCTTGTACTCCTTGCAGGAGGATGTGTTGTACTCAGTCGGCTCGATATTACCGTACCAGAATTCTTCAAGGATTCTCATACCGCTTCCTCCCCATAGATCAGTTCTTTGAGGATGATTTCCTCTGCACGGTTGCGGATATTGTTCATGGCTCTGACCCATGCCATCTGATCCGGTGCTTTCAGCTGCTCATCGATGCCTTCTTTCTCTGCCAGCTGCGTTACAAGCAGGTCGAGCTTATTTCGAGCCTGAGTATCAATGTCAGCGAGATAGCTGTACAGCTTGCCGCTGAGAGCCAGATTGGAGTAGATGATAGGACGATGTTCTCTGAGGTACTGTTGGTGCTTTCTACCCCAGATCCCGATGGTGTGTACTTCTTCCTCTGGGATGGCCAGACACGGCAGATAATAATCTCCGTGCAGTTCATACCAAAGACTGTTGTTGTCGTAAATGTATTTTTCCATAGTGCTAACCTCCATGTATTATTTGAAATAGATAGTACCAAGTGGCTTTGAGGTGAATCAGCCAGCGGAGGTTGCACTTATAGCCGTGGCTACAAAATGGCTACAGAATTCGTAAAGACTTTCTGTAAAACATGAAATGTGTGGAATATTTGGACAAAAACCGCATTTTTAATGCATATTATCACGAGAAATTAAGGTCTGGCGCTCGAGTGGGAATAAATATTTAGTGTTTTCTGAATCCTGAAAAGCGTTGGTAATACAACGCTTTTCAGGATTTTTCTTTTTTGACGAGAAAGACCCCACCATCTTCATCCGCACCCACAACACCGACCTCAAAAACAGGCTGACTGCCCCATACAGAGAGGAACGCCGCAGGGCGGCAAGCGAAGCGGCG
>ENA-OPXM01000384-OPXM01000384.1-human-gut-metagenome-genome-assembly--contig:-NODE-384-length-27523-cov-2.162516_pt1 | contig 27523 bp, 28 predicted proteins | sample MGYA00241707_ERZ502035 | MGnify/ENA primary metagenome ERZ502035 (study PRJEB25962, sample SAMEA2043051) | human gut metagenome | biome: human gut; feature: human-associated habitat; material: faeces... | reverse complement strand
CAGAGGTTTCGGTTAAATCCGCCGAAATTGGGGCGGCACCGGGCTGAACCTGCCGCGAAACCGCACCGAATTAAAACCGAGATTATTAAAGCAATTATAAAAACAAAATGAAAACTCCGCATAAACGGCGGAGTTTTTCGCATGAGCAAGGGAAGATTATTCCGATTGAATTGATGTATGCTGCAAGAATAACAGGAAATATATTTTACTTATTCTTTCCCGCGTTCCTTTTGTCTGCGGAACGCTTGCTCCTTGCGCTCATTTTGTTGAGTGCGGCAACACAAAGAATCAAAACGCCCGTAACAACAAAGATGATGATAAGCCCGAGCAGCATGACCTTAAGCGAATCGACAAAGCCGAAACCATCCTTGCTGAAATCAAAGAATCCGTTCATAACGAGTGAATTTGTGCTGAATAACGTCATAATATTCGCTCCTTTCCGTCAACCGAGCATGGAACCGAAAATGCTGAGAATCAAGCCGCCGGCAATGACGGACGCAATCTGACCGGAAACATTTGCGCCGACAGCGTGCATAAGCAGAAAATTCTGATTATCCTCTTCCTGTCCAAGCTTGTGAACGACCCTTGCAGACATCGGAAAAGCGGAAATGCCCGCCGCACCGATCATGGGATTTATCTTTTTCTTTGCAAACAGATTGATGAATTTTGCAAAGAAAACGCCGCCGACCGTGTCAAACACGAATGCAACAAGGCCAAGCCCCAGAACAAGCAGCGTCTGCGGACGCAGGAATTTGTCCGCGCTCATCGTGGCTGCAATGGAAAGCCCGAGGAACAGCGTGACGAGGTTTGCAAGCACCTTCTGTGCCGTTTCGGAAAGTGCATTCAGAACGCCGCATTCGCGAAGCAGATTTCCGAACATCAGGCAGGCAATGAGCGGCAGACCGCCCGGCGCAACGATGCCGACCACAAATGTGATAACGATCGGGAACAGAATTCGGGTCAGCTTTGAAACATCCCGCTGCTCGTATTCCATGCGGATAAGCCGCTCGTGCTTGGTTGTGATAAGTTTTATTACGGGTCGCTGTATAATCGGAACAAGAGCCATATAGGAATATGCCGCAACAACGATCGCACTGAAAAGCCCCGGGTTGTTTGCGCTGATGCCGAGGTGGTTTGCAACAACAATGCTTGTCGGGCCGTCCGCCGCGCCGATTATCGCAATGGCAGCTGATTCCGTCGGCCCGAACCCGCAGAGGGTTGCCATGCAGAGCGTGAAAAATATGCCGAACTGCGCCGCCGCACCGAAAAGCATAAGTTTCGGGTTGGTCAGCACGGGGCCGAAGTCGATCATTGCACCGATGCCGATGAAAAGCACCAGCGGGAAAAATTCGTTTGCAATGCCGCAGTCGTAAAGAATGCGGATGATTCCGCCGTCCGCCGCAATTGCGGAACCCGGCAGGTTCACAATGATCGCGCCGAATCCCATCGGCAAAAGAAGAGTGGGTTCCATATCCTTTTTGATTGCAAGATAAATAAGGATTCCGCCGATGACCCACATAATGGCGTTGTCCCAGTTCGCGACGGCAAAATCGCGTGCGATTTCCAAAAGACCCATAGATGCTCCTTTGTTTTTTGTTTTTGCGGCTGCGCACTGCGCATCGCCCAGTCTGCATTATACCCTTTTTTATATTCACAAACAAGTGCAAATTTGCAGCTTTTTTCCGAAACGGCAAATTAATGAAAAATTTACGCTTGATAAGGCTTGACGGATGTAAATGTTTTCGGTATAATATCAAATGTGACAACACAAATATGTTGATATTGGGAGGTTTATGATGAAAAAGAGGCTGCTTTGCATTGCGGCGGCGGTTTTGATGGTTCTTGCTGCGGTGTTTGCTTTCGGCTGTGAAAAACAGTTCCCGAGCGAACAAGAGGTGCTGAAATCGCATCTCGATAAGTATTGCAGGGAAAACGGCGAAAAAATCATTGAAAAATACAAAAACTATTTCAGCGGCGCCCAATGCTCCGCCTGCTATGTTGACAATTCGGCTCTTGTGATCGAGTTCAGATTTGACGAGAAAATATCCAATCCTGAGTTTCAGCAGAGGTTTGCTCCGGATACGGAAAACATCATTGCCGAGTTTCGGCCGATCGCTCAGGAGATTGCCGATGCATCGGAAATCACATATACAGGCGTTGTCCTGATGTTTTTGGACAGCGAAGGCCAACGGGTTCAATCAATTCCGATTGGTGCAAATAATTCGAATATGATTGTCGATTTTTCGGATTAGGGTAATAAACCGACACGGGCATGTTCGATCGAATAACATATCGGGCAAAAGAAGAATCGGGCAGGCGGTGAAAGCCGTATGTCAGATTCTTTTATTTTTGCTTTGGAAGAAAAATCTAAAATATATTATAACTGGATATGATATAGTACTTGACAGATGTCAATATTTGCTGTATAATACTAAATGTGGTACCGCAAAACTATTCAGAACAAGGAGTGTAACATGAAGAGAATCATATGTTTCGTTATGATGGCAGCAATGCTGCTATGTGTAGGTTTCGGCACAAAGTCGAACGCAGCCGCAGAACCCGGCCAAGAGCCGAACTTTGAACTTCAGCCCGTAGCTCTCGATGCCTCAGATCCGGATTATAATCCGTACGCTGTGTGCCGAGAAATTACCTTCACCCCTGTTGACGATCCGAACATTTCCGCCCGCGAACTCGGCATCATGCGTATTCAGGAATCCGGCGGTTCCGATTTCCTTGACTGCTTTGACGATGAATTTCTTGAATTGATTTCAACCGCAACAAGTGTCATTGTCACTGAGGCATATTTCCTTGAAGAGGGCGATTCCGAAGAAATGGAGCTTGTCGCTGTTTCTTATGAGGAATTCATGAATGCCGAATCCGACGACTCCGTCGGAGAGGACATTCCCGTTATTGTTTCCGGCGATAACGGCTGATACGTTACAGCAAAATGCGATAATTAACCCGGTTGAACTTTCGGCACGGAGGCAGGCGCAAATAAAAAAGAGTTTGCTTCCGTGCCGATTTATTTTGAAAGATTCAGCGAAACAATTTACAAAACAACCCTCCGCAAAAAAGAAAGAAAGGAAGCTTTCGACACTGCGAAAGCGATGATAACAAACATGAAAAACATGAAAAGGATTATTTCAGCGATTTTGATTTTGCTCCTTGCGGTTTCAATCTGCGCCTGCAAGGACTCTGCCGAAAAAAACGAAGACCCGATTGCAAAAAAGGTAAGCGAATACGCCGAGCTTATGAATAAGGACCTCTCCGAAAGCATTGAAACATTGCCGACGGGCTTGGAATATGATGAAACAACAATTGAATGCTACAAAGCGGAGGGGCGCGACCTTGTTCATGTTATGTCGTTCGATTCGTCTGTGGCTTCCAAGTGGACGCAGGAGATTTGGGAGGAATACGCTCGCACCGATGATCTGTACAACAATACCCTGTTCAAGAACCTTACGGAAACCGTTGGGGACGACAGCGTAAGGCTGATTATCAGATTCATCGATAATGACGATAATGTGCTGTATGACCACATAATTGACAAAAACTATAAATCCTCCGCCGGAACGATTACAATTATCGATGACACGGACGAAGCCGAATATGCGGTAAAAGCCGCCGCGAAATATTGCAGCGAGAATGCGGAGCGGTTGAATGCGGAATTAAGCATGTTTATGGAGGAGGATGCAAAGTGGAACGGATGCCATGCCGAAGAGAGCGATGTTGTGTTTGAATTCAAATACAACAAGGCCGTTGACAGTCAGGAGTTCGAAAGCAAATACAGTCAGGCCGATATCACAGAGGCACTTCAGCGATATGCGGACGAGATTGCATCTGAAACGGGAACACCGCTTGTGAGGCTTGTTTTCCGCTGCATTGACAGCGACGGAAACAACATTGCCGAGATGCATATCAAGGATCGAACGTTTGTTCATGATGAGGATTAAACCGCAGACAGCGGGCTTAAACTGAAAAACGGCAATCAAGCATGAACTTTTCGGGCGGACGGCAAAAACTGTTCGCCCGATTTGCTTGCTTTTGCGGGGCGGCGGATGTATAATGAAACAGAGAAAGCCAAGAAGGAGGGCTTGAAAATGATGCAAAGCGGTGCGGACGAACGAATTCTTGATATAACGCCCGAACTCAGACTGCGGAGGTACGCGGGCGAATGCGATTTTGCACTTGAATGGTATTCGGATCCGGAACTCGTGTTCCTTGTTGACGGCGTTCGTGAACCGTATACTTCGGAAAAACTGCACAGGATGTATGATTATTTGAACGTTCACGGTGAGCTGTATTTTATTGAAGCAAAGGAAAACGGTGAGTTTCGCCCTGTTGGGGATGTTACGTTTTCCGTGCAGGATATGCCGATTGTGATCGGCGCGGCAGAGTATCGCGGGCGCGGCATAGGCAGGGCTGTTGTAAGCTTTCTTGCGAAGCGGAACGGCATTTCGGAGCTTTTTGTTCAGGAGATTTATTCGTGGAACATCTGTTCGAAACGCTGCTTTGAGTCGGTGGGATTCGTGCCGTATAAGCCGACGGAAAAAGGGTTTTCCTATCGGTTGGAGTTGCGGCAGTTTGAACCGAAAGGGCTTTTGCCGGAACAGGATTATGCCGAAACAAGGTGAACAAATGCAAACAAAACCCTTCCGTCAAACGTTCGGCGGAAGGGTTATTTGTCGGGCGCGGTGCCGAAAGCGAAAAGTCAATCGCTGTGTTCGGCGGCAAAGCGTTTAATTGCCTCAAAGGTTTCATCGGAAATAACATGCTCGATTTTGCAGGCATCCTCTGCGGCGATTCCTGCGGAAACACCGAGCTTTGTGAATACTTTTGTTAAAACACGGTGACGTTCGAATGTTTTTTCGGCGACCGAACGCCCTTCATCCGTGAGATAAAGATGCCCGGAACCATCCATGATGATATAGCCGTTTTTCTTCAATATGCCAACGGCGCGGCTGACGCTGGGCTTCGAATAGCCCATTTCTTCCGCAACGTCAACGCTGCGAACCTTGTTCAACCTGCGGGAAAGCACAAGAATGGTTTCAAGATACATTTCACCGGATTCCTGCAAATGCATTCGATTCACCCCTTTCAAAGTTTTTTTAATTCGGTTGAACCTTACATAACTGCGGTCAGAAGGTAGATGATATAGGCATCGATCCATTCGGAGGGATCGCGTGACAAGCTTGACGCATAGTCGGCATAGGTAACATCCTCATCGTTTGTGAGCATATAGCCGGAGCTGAAAACCTGCGTTGAAGTGCCTCTTACGCGGTCAATGGCAACGAGATATTTATATTTGTCGTCAAATGCCTCTTTTGTTCCGTCCTCGTTTACCTGTTCGTAATGCGTGCGATAAATGCCGTCCTTGTATTCAATATCGACAACGACAAGCTCCGGCTCACCGCCGGTGACAACTTTTTCATAGTAAGTTGCAACGCGCAGAAGTGCAGGGCTGCCCTTTTTTGTTGTTTTTGCAAAGTCGGTCATGACGGTTGAATTTTTGATGGTTCCTTGGCTTTGGTAAACAACAAGGCAGCCGTCCGCCTCAGCCTGCTCGGGTGTGTAATCGGCAGGAATCTCGGAATAGGCGCAATAGTCGGTTTCGATCGTCTGCGGAGTTTTTTTGCAGGCGCAAAGGCTCAGCGCAGCAGACACGAAACAGAGAGCAAGTGCAAAAATTATAACATTGCGGAAGGTTTTTTTCATTGTTTTTCTCCTTTTGCGGTTTAAGTTTAAACGGTGTCGGACGCTTCAGCGGCGGGTGATGATAACGTTGCGGAGCCTGTCATCAAAAACGCGTACGCAAAGCGTGAAAACAAGTTCGTATGCGATAAAGAAAATCTCAATCGCAGGAATAATAATGTACAACGGATAATTCGGCAGCTGAGCGATTATGTCAAGACTGAACAGTTTGCCTGCGCCGAATATCACAAGTGCAGCAAGGCCGTTGCAAAGAATAAGCTTTGCGGCAAAGGCAACAAGCTTGTCGCGGATAACGCTGTCTATGCCGAGCTTAATCATTCCGTAGCAGCCGAAAAACAAGATGTACGCTGCAAAATACAGCTTGTTCGGAATCAGAAAAAAACATATCGCGCCCGTTGCCGCATAGCTCAGAAGGGCGTATACGAACCCGCCGCGTTCCCTGAGGGGTATCCACGGCATGAGCGATGTCAAAAAGCACAGCGCAAGCTTTGCCGTCGGAATGACGGAGGCCGCATAAAGAAACACAACGCTGAGCGCGGTGCTCATGGCGGAAAGGGTCAGTTTTGTTGTTGCAGAAATTTTTTTCATGTTTATAAAGCAATTGCAAAGCTCCAAAAGCGGCTGAAAAAGCAGAAAATCAGCAGCAGGGAATCAGATCTCCGCCCATGCATTCGCAGCAGGAATCCGCACAAAGCAAAGTCGAACAGCAGTTGCAGGCAGTGTTCACGGTTGCTCCCGTATCGCCGTTGTCATAGGTGTGGTAGCTCCGCGTGCTTCGTGCGTTCAGGGAATCCCTTGCGCGGCGGTACTCCGCATTGCCGGGTTCCATCGAAACGGCTCTGTCAAGATAATTGCGGGCGGAGGAGTAGTCGCCGCTGCGGAAACAGACAATACCATAAAGATAATGCCATTCCGCATTGTGCAGCGGTATGCCGTCCAGTATTGCCTGCGCTTCATACAGGGAACTTGTGTTTATGCATTGCCGCACACGCGCGAATTCAGCCGAAAAATTGCCGGAATAACCACTGCCGTAATTTCCGGAATAACCGCCGGAGGAAGTGCGGGAGCTGCTGCCCGAATAGCCTCCGAATCCGCTGCCGGAATAAGTGTTTTGGGAAGCGGAGCCGTTTTTGCGCATGTTTGTTATTGTGTCATACGCCTCGTTGACCTGCTTCAGCTTGTCATTTGCAAGATCCTTCAGGTCACTGTCCTGATAGCGATCGGGATGATATTTTTTAACTAATTTAATGTAGGCGGAACGGACCTGCTCATCGGTGGCGGTTTCCGAAACGCCGAGCACCTCATATGGGTTCACGGGTTCGTCCTTTCTAATATACAGGCAGAAAAAATCAGGCTTTGTGCGCCGCCGTCGTAATGCCGTCGTTCGGCAGCGGCTGTTTTTCCTTTGCAAAAACGGCATCGGAAACGGCAAAAAGCCCCTGGAACAGAATGTTGTCGAGAATCGCCCTGTCGCGGCCGGTGCTCAACAAATTATATGCCGAAATTGCAGAATTTATCGAGATATTAATAATAAATTCTGCATCATCGCGGGTGCAGCCGCAGATATTGAACGGGTTGAAAAGCGAATGCTTTTTGTCGCTTTCGCGGTCGTCCCATGCATCGCAAAGGTAGATGAACCTTCCGATAAAAAAACCGGTTTCCTTCAGCGCGGGGATTTCCTTTTGGGGAACGGGCGCCGACGCAAGCACATCGCGCAGCATTTCCCCGAAAATATTTGCGGGAAGATCCGGCGAACGCAGCGTTTGCGAACGCAGCGTTTGAGAACGCAGATCAACCGCTGAATCGTTCTTCGCGGCTTTGCGGCGGGGAAAAGCCCGACTGCCGCGATAAGGTGCTTCAACGGAGGCAAGCTCCCGCATGTGTTTTTTTACCGCTGCATAAACTTCCGGCCGGCGCAAACGTGCTTTTTTGAATGCGCAAAGCAGGGGGAGTTTTGCGGCAATTCGCAGCGGCTTTCCGTCCGCAATATCGTCCGAAAGCTTGAATTCGGAAAGAATAACGCAGACATCGGCTGCAAAATCGAGGGCGGCGGAAGGCGAACCGAGCATTGCCCGCTTTTTGCCGAAGGGCTTGAACGGGCAGCGCAGCAAATCTTCAGGCGAATCTTCGCCGCTGACGGAGGCAGCGAGCAGCGCAAGGAAGGTGCAGTCAAAGCTCAGCAGCGCACGGGCTGCTGTTCCGTACCGCGCCCCGAGACGGCGGCATAATCCGCAGTACCATGCATCATAGCGCGCTTTTTCGCGGACCCGAAGCTCCGGAATGTTTGGCTTTATGTATCCGAACAAAGTTTTTTCCGCCGAAAGTTGATTTTGCGGGCAAATCGCAGGTGCGGCGGATTCCGCGAACGATTTTGCCCATATCGTATTTTATACCAATACGGACTTTTTTTCAACCGTCCCGAGGCAGGACAATTAAAGAAAAACGCGGAAAATTGTGAAATTAACGCGGCAATCGGTGCCGCAGCCCGTTTTTAAAACACACTCAACACGCGCATATACATGAATATATAGCCGGCATATGCAATCGCAGAGACTGTAAAAATTGCAGCGGTTCTTTCTTCCGACTTGCAGCTCATTGCAATTGCAGCGATAATTGCGGGAACAACGCTCAGATAGCGCATTGCGGAAAGCAGCCACGTGCAGCCCATTGCAAGCGCGAAATAGGCGAGAAAATGCAGTGTGTATGCGGCGGGGAGCTTGCGGGCGCGGCGAAGAATCAGCAGCGGAGAGAGCACAAACACGGATGTGATGTTCGTTCCGTTAAACGCTCCCGAACCCAATGCAGCCTTCAAATCACCGATTGCCCTTTGATACATGTAGCGTGCCGTATCAAAGAAAAAGCCGAGACCCTGACTCCAGTTGGATTTTTGGTACACGGAGAACATAAACCAGTCGCCCGCGACGACCTTGTTTATGTAAAGATAGGCAAGCGTGCCGAAAGTCGATATAACAAGCGAAAGCGCAATTTCCGCAATCGCCGAACCGACCTTTTTTCCGCTGCGGGCTCTGCGGACACAGTACCCGATGCCCTCAATCGCGAGAGGAACGGCAAGCAGCACGCCCGGCGAACGGGTGAATCCGGCACATGCCGCGGCTATGCCCGCCGCAAGGTATTTCTTTTTTTGCAGCGCATAGAAGCAAAGCACGGTGAAAAGCATGAACAGCGGCTCCGTCATTCCCGAATTCAGAAAAATCGAGCCGGGCAGCAGCAGCCAGATGAAGGGCGCAAGGCGTGACTTTTTTTCACCGAGCAGAGGACGAAGCGTGAGATACAGAACGCCTGCCGCCGAGCAGGAGGCGAGCGTGTTGATTATTTGCGCGGAAACAAAGCTGTTGTGAGTCAACAGGTTGAGCCCGCGCATAAGCAGCGGCAGCATCGGAAAAAACACGATAAGCAATCTGTCTTCGCCGGTTGAAGCATACCAGTTTTCGGCTATGCTGCAGTAATGCGGGGCGTCCGTATTGACTTTTGTCCATGCAGTTTGCCAAAGGTTGAGCAAACTGCCCTGAAACTTAGGATTAAGACAGTAAAAAACGATCATTCCGAATATTGTCAGTGCTGCACGAAGAACGAATGCGGCAAGAACGATTTTGAGGAAGGTTTTTCCGTTTGCCTTTTCGATGCCGGACGGCGCAAGCTGAGCGTCGTCCCCGCTGAAAACTTTGATAATCTGCGGGACAGCCGCAATGAGCACTGCGGTAAAAACGGCAAGCGACACTGTCGAAACCGCAAGACTGTCGATTTCGAAATTTGCACGGTTTTTGACACAGTACACAGCGAACAGCGCGGAAAAAGCAATTACGATGAATATGCGCACCAAAAGCACGGCGCGTTTTTTAGGATTCATGCGCCCGATTTTATTGAAAAAGTTAAGCTTTTTCGGTTTTTCTTCTTCAAAAGTCGATTGAAACGGTTCGCCTGCCGGGTCTTGAAGCATATCGCCCCGGGGCATCTCATTCGTTATATCGGCTGCCGCGTAATCAAACGCATTTTCGGCGGAATTTTGAGGATTATTTGTTTCGCCGCTTCGGTTTTCCATAAAAAAGGTTCTCCTCCCGCAAAGATTTTAATCAGGACTTTTTTAAGTATATCACACTATGCGCACTTATTCAATGCGAAAAACAAACAAAAATGCGAAAGGGAAACGGGGAAAGAGCAAAATAAGCATAAAAAACCGGACAGGCTTTCGCCTGTCCGGCCGGGGTTCATGCTGCCGTAAACTTGTGAACCGAATCGATGAACGAATTCCGTTCACGGCGATGACTGCCGATTGTTACATAATGTTGTCGTATTCGTTTACGATGATGTTGTGTGCGGGCATTGCGGAAGTATCGTCGGATACTTTAACGGTGCCGTCGAACATGCTCTTTACAAGGGCTTTATAGTCGTCCTTTGTGAAGTTGTCCGTCCACTGGGTGGATTCCATGGGGATCTGAACGTAGTTAAGTTCGGGATCGTCGCCGGATACGAGGCCGAGGGTTGCGATCTTGCCGCCGTAGTTAGCCCAATTGCCGTTTTCGATAACGTCTTTGAGGGTTGCCTTGACGGTTGCGCCGAGACCCTTCATTGCGGAGGTAACGGTCATGCCTTCGGTGCCGAGCTTGTTGATGGTTACTGCCTGGTCGGTGTCAACGCCGATAACCTTGCCGTTTGCCTTCTTTGCAGCTTCGGTTGCGGAGGTGTAGATGCCGCCGCCGCATGCGAACACAACCTGAACGCCCTTTTCCTGATACCAGGTGTCCATATAAGCGGTGATTTCGGGAGTGCCTGCGAACTTGTTGCCGTAAACATATTCAACGGTGATTTCATCGTTCATTTCTTTGCCTGCATCGTTGCAGCCCTGAACGAAACCGTAGCCGTAGCGGATAACAGCGGGAACTGCCATGCCGCCGAGGAAGCCGAGCTTCTTGTAGCCCATCTTCACTGCCGCATAGCCCGCCATGTAGCCGGAAAGTTCTTCCTGATACACAGCAGAGAACAGGTTGGACGCCTTGCTCAGGTCAACGCCGTTGGAGGTGAGGTCATACTCGCTCACGTCCAGCGCGATGAACTTCACGTCCGGGTACGTCGGCTGGCACTCGCCAATCGTCGCCGCGAACAGGTAGCCGGGCATGACGATGACGTTGTAGCCTTCGTCAACAGCCTTTTCGATCATGGCGACACGGTCAGCGGTGTTGTCGCCGGCGGGCTTGAAGTAGTTGAACTTGACGCCGTTGGCCTCGCAGAACTCCTTGCAGGCCTCATAGGTGGTCTGGTTGAAGGACTGGTCGGTGATGTCGCCGTAGTCGGTGATCATGGCGACGGCGTACTCGGCGGCGTCAGCGGGAGTCTCGTCGGCGGGCTTTTCCTCGTCGGCGGGCTTCTCTTCGTCAGCGGGCTTTTCTTCCGGCTTGGTCTCCTCGGGGTTGGTGGTGGTTTCGTTCTGCTTGTTGTCCTCAGCGGGCTTCTCGGTGGTGGCGCAAGCAACCAGAGAGAGAACCATGATGACCGCGAGCAGGAGTGCAAGGATCTTCTTCATTTGTAATTCCTCCGTAAAGATTTTGTAAGCTTGCAGCGTTTGCTGCCGCTCCATTATGACACATCGTGCGCAAAAAATCAACCATTTCGCCGGAAATAATCTCAAGCCGGATATTTTTCAGACAATACAGCCGATTTTTATGCGAGGATGACATCATTTCATATATTTTGAGGCGCTGAAGCCGTAGGGCAGGAAGTCCTCCAGCCGCACGGCGACGAAGCTGTCGTCCGCCCGGCCCATGTAGATCATAAAATCCGGGCCGCAGAATTCCTGCATGACCTGACGGCAGACGCCGCAGGGCGGGAAAACATCCTCGATCACGCCGTCCTTGCCGCCGACGACGGCGATCGCGGTGAAATCGCGCTCGCCTGCATAGACGGCTTTGAAAAACGCAGTGCGCTCGGCGCAGTTCGACGGGGTGTAGGCCGCGTTTTCAATGTTGCAGCCCGGATAGACCTTCCCGTCGGCGGTGAGCAGCGCAGCGCCGACCTTGAACCCGGAGTAGGGGGCATAGGCGTGCTGCATGGCGTCCTTGGCAAGACGGATCAATTCGACCTCTGTCATAAACGTTCCTCCCTTCGTGCGTTTGCCTCAAAGGATCTGCTGCGCAAAGCTCGTGCCGGGGGTCTCGAGCTTCACGCCGAGGAGCTCTGCAACGGTCGCGCCGATGTCGCAGAAGCCCACGCGCGTGCCGAGATTCACCGGCCGCAGCTTCCGGCCCAGCGCGATCATGGGGATATACTCGCGGGTGTGGTCGGTGTGCTTGGTGTAGCCGGGGTCGCAGCCGTGGTCGGCGGTGACGATGACGCAGTCGTCGTCCCCGAGCTTTGCGAGGAAGCCGGGCAGCCAGCGGTCAAACTCGGTCAGCGCGGCGGCGTAGCCGTCGATGTTGCGGCGGTGGCCGTAGAGCATGTCGAAATCGACGAGATTGACAAAGCAAAGACCCTCAAAATCGCGCTCCGCCAGCGCCATCGTCTTGGCAAGGCCGTCGGTGTTGCCGGAGGTGTAGGTAAATTCGGTCATGCCCTCACCGGCAAAAATGTCGTGGATCTTGCCGACGGCGATGACGTCCTTTCCGGCGTTCTTCACGGCGTCCAGAACGGTCTGCGCGGGCGGCTCGAGCGAGAAATCGTGGCGGCGCGTCGTGCGGTGATACGGCCATTCGCCGTCAAAGGGACGGGCGATGACACGGCCCACGCCGTGCTTGCCGCGCAGGATGCAGCGCGCGATGCGGCAGTATTCGTAAAGCTGCTCGGGCGGGACAACGGCCTCGTGCGCCGCGATCTGAAAGACCGAGTCGGCGGAGGTGTAGACGATCAGCTTGCCGGTATCGACATGCTCGTCTCCGTAGTCGCGGATGACCTCGGTGCCGGAGTAGGGCATGTTGCAGAGCCAGCCGCGGCCGGTCTGCGCGGAGAAGGCGTCCATGACCTCGTCGGGGAAGCCGTTCGGGTAAGTGGGCAGAGGCTCGGGTGAGACGATGCCCGCAAGCTCCCAGTGGCCGATGGTGGTGTCCTTGCCCATCGAGCGCTCCTGAAGGCGCGCAAAAGCCGCGTGAAGCTCCGGGGATTTCGGCAGGTAATCGATGCCGTCCATGTGGCCGAGACCCATGGAAATGAGGTTGTCCATGTGGAACTCCGGCGAGGCCGCGCAGGAGCGCAGCGTGTTCGAGCCGGCGTCGCCGAATTTGTCCGCGTCCGGCTCAAAGCCGACGCCGCAGGAATCCAGAACGATCAGAAATACTCTTTTCATTGAAAAACTCCTTTTGCTGTGGTGAAAAATGCGCCGCTTGGCGGCGCAGGAGCTTGTCAAAAAGTCTTTTTGACAAGCTCCCAAACGCGAACCGCGGGGGCTTGGTTCGCGTTTGAAAAGGCTGCACCCGCCTGCGCGCATAATTTGTGCGCGGCTTGCGCACAAATTTCACACTTGCCGGGCGTAGGGTGTTTTGTCCGAGGTTCACGCCCCCAGACAAAACCGATTCACACTTTATTTCGCCGTGCGCGGCGAAACTCTACGAGGTTTTTTGACAGTCTAATGCGCTTACTTCTCCATCTTGACGGCGGTCTTGAGCGCAAGCTCCATCATCTGCGTGAAGGAGTTCTGGCGTTCCTCGGCGGTGCAGTATTCGCCGCGCAGGATGTGGTCGGAGACGGTGCAGATGGCAAGCGCACGCTTGCCGGCGCGGGCTGCGTTCATGTAAAGCCCAGCGGCTTCCATCTCGATGGCCATAACGCCCATCTTTTTCCACGAGAGGTTTGCCTGAAGCGCCTCGGGCACGCCGCCGTCGTCGCCGTAGAAGCGGTCGGAGGACAGCAGGTTGCCGACCTGATAGCGCGCGCCCATTTCCTCTGCGATGTCAACGCAGGTGCGCAGGAAGCGGAAATCGGCGATCGGCGCGAACGTGCCGGGCAGATGGTACTGCCCCGCCCAGCTGGAGTCGGTGCAGGCGCCCTGCGCGATGACGATGTCACGAAGCTGAAGCTCGTCTGCCAGCGCGCCGGCAGAGCCGATGCGCATGATGTTTTCTACGCCGAACACGGAATAGAGCTCCCAGGAGTAGATGCCGATGGAGGGAATGCCCATGCCGGAGGCCATGACGGACACGCGGACGCCGTCATACGTGCCGGTGTAGCCCTGCACGCCGCGGACGTTGTTGACGAGCACGGGATCGGTCAGGAAGTTTTCTGCGATGAATTTCGCACGCAGCGGGTCGCCGGGCATGAGAACGGTCTGACCGAAATCGCCGGGCTTGGCATTGATGTGAGGGGTGGGATAATTAGCCATATCTATGGTTCCTTTCCTTTCAGTGGTTTTCGGATTCCTGCTGCTTGACGATCTTGACGATGCGGCTGGTGCCGAGTCTCGACGCGCCAAGGGCGATGAATTTCTCCGCATCGGCAATCGAGGAGATGCCGCCCGCGGCCTTGATCTTCACGCCGTTTGTGACGTGCTGCGCGAACAGCTCCACATCGCGGAAGGTCGCGCCGGAGGTGGAGAAGCCGGTGGAGGTCTTGATATATTCTGCGCCGGATTCGGAGACGATCTGGCACATCCTGACCTTTTCCTCGTTGGTCAGAAGGCAGGTCTCGATGATGACCTTCAGGAGCTTGCCCATGCAGTGCTGCTTGACCGCCTTGATCTCCTCAAGCAGATCGTCCCAGCGCTGGTCCTTGACCCAGCCGATGTTGATGACCATGTCGATCTCGTCCGCGCCGTTCTGGACGGCGTCAAAGGCCTCAAAGCACTTGACCTTCGTTGTGCTGTAGCCGTTCGGGAAGCCGATGACGGTGCAGATCGGGAGCTTGTCGCCGACGTAGTCCTTCGCCTGCTTTACATAGGAGGCGGGAATGCAGACGGACGCGGTGTGATATTTCATGCCGTCGTCACAGAGCGCCTGAATGTCTGCCCACGTTGCCGCCTGCGCGAGCAGCGTATGATCGACTTTACTGAGGATTTCTTTCATTTCCATGGAGAAGTTCCACCTTTCTGTGTTGTATGATGTAGTCCTGATAGCATTTGTGGCACATGGCAATGTAGCTGTCATTGCCGCCGAGGAAGACCTGATCGCCCTCGGTCAGCACATAGCCGTCGGGACTGATGCGTGCGTTTGTGGTCGCCTTGCGGCCGCAGTCGCAGATGGTCTTGATCTCTGTGATCGAGTCCGCCAGCTCAAAAAGCCGGCGGCTGCCGGGAAACAGATGCGTCTGGAAATCGGTGCGCAGCCCGAAGCAGAGCACGGGCAGATCTTCGCGGTCAACGAGCCAGCGGAGCTGGTCGATCTGCGGCGCGGTCATGAACTGGCACTCGTCAACGATGATGACGTCGGGACGCTCGCGCGCGGCATACAGCGCGCACAGATCCTTGTCCGGGGCGATGGCCTCGGCCTCGGCCGTCAGACCGATGCGGCTTTTGAGCGTGAACGCGCCGTCGCGCTGGTCGGCGGCGGGCTTGATGAGCCAGACCTTCATGCCGCGTTCCTCGTAATTATATTTGGTGATGAGCGCGGTCGCCGTTTTGGAGCTGCCCATCGCACCGTATTTGAAATAAAGCTTTGCCATTGCTTCTCCTTCTCTTGCCGCAGGGGACAGTAATCAAATATATTATACAGGATGATGCCTGCAAAAGGAAGTCTTTTTTGTGAACTTTTCCACATGTCGAACGCGGACTGCGTGCGGCGCTATTATTCTAGGGTGTATCTGAAAACTGAAAATGTGACCGGCAGCGAGGAATTTTCGCGCTGTGCAAGACATTTTTTCGCAGGAATACTGACGTATTTCAAGGAAAAATGACGCGGCACGGCGTGAAAAGGCCCGCTGTCCGGGTGCGTTGGGAGTTTTCAGATACACCCTAATAAGTGAACAGACAGAAACGTGCGCCTTCCGGTCGGTCAGACGGGAAGGCGCACGGGGTACTGAAAATTTGACGGGCTTATTTTTCCTCAAGGATCTTGTTCAGCTCCCGCATGAAGCTGTTGATGTCCTTGAACTGGCGGTAGACCGACGCAAAGCGGACATAGGCCACCTCGTCGAGCGGCTTGAGACGCTCCATGACCAGCTCGCCGATCTGCGCGGTCGAAACCTCGCGGTCGAGCGAGTTCTGGATGATCTGCTCGATCTCATCTGCCGCGGCCTCCAGATCGGCCATGGCGACGGGGCGCTTTTCACAGGCGCGGAGCATTCCGTTGAGGACCTTGTTGCGGTCGAAGGACTGGCGGCTGTTGTCGCGCTTGATGACGACCATCGGCAGACTCTCCACAGTCTCATAAGTCGTAAAGCGCTTCTGGCAGGACAGGCATTCCCGCCTTCTGCGGATGCTCTGGCCATCTTCGGAATGGCGCGAGTCCACGACCTTGCTTTCCTGATACCCACAGTACGGACACTTCATGGCGGTTCCCCTTTCACTGCCTTTTGATTTTTCCGTATCATATCAAAAAAAGTCGGATATGTCCAGTATTTCCGGAAAAAATACCTGCATCACAGAAGATCCGTGATCACATCGCGCAAGGTCACCGGCGTCACCGTGTGCTCCGAGAGAAGCGCAAGCAAGCGCTCAATCCGTCCCGGACAGACGGTGATCGCGGGCACGGCGGCATAGTCCTCGCCGTCCGCGGACAGGCAGCGGATGGCAGCGCCGTATTGCGGCCCGTGCGCATCCGGCTGTGTCAGACGATAATATTCCAGCCGAAGCGCGCGTCCGTTTTGTGCAAGTGCGTGTTGCGTGTAAATCAGGTCTTTTTCCTGCATTCGTGATCGCCTCCTCGCAGCTATTGAAACATAGCGGGCAGGGAAAAGGAATGAAAAATATTCGACGGTTTTCGACAAAATCAGCGTAATTCCGGCGCGCCCGGTCAAGATTTTGAATGTGAAAGAAATGTGCGGCGATATTTTGTGATTTGCGGAACGGAGTTTTGTCGAAAAGTTACTGCTTCCGAGCGGGGCAAAAACCTGCCGCCCCTGCAAAACGTTCGATATAAGCGAAAATGGTGAAAATGCGGAAGTTTTGCGTGAAGAAAACGCGCTGCCGCCTGTGTGCGCATCCGGTGCGCGGCGCGCCGCCGGCGCGTGGTGTCCGGCTTGATTCCTGCGCAAAATATGCTATACTGGAACAAATGCGTCCGGACGCGTCCGGACATTCTCTTGCCTTGAGGTGTGCAATGAAGCTTCCGAAACCGGCCGAGCGGATCGTGCGCGAGGTGCCGCAGCTCCATATCCCCATCTGCGCGGGAAACGCGTCGTTCTTTCTGCTGCTGTCGCTGTTTCCGCTGGCGATCCTGCTGCTGACGATCCTGCAATATATCCCCGTGACCAAAAACGACCTGCTGGCGCTGATCGAGATGATCGTGCCGCAGACGCTTTGGCCGTTTTTTGAATATCTGACGAACGACCTGTATGCCGACCGCTCGTTTGCGATCCTCTCGTTCAGCATCATCGCAACGCTGTGGTCCGCGTCGAAGGGCCTGCACAGCGTGCTGTACGGTCTGAACAAGGTCGCGGGCGCGGAGGAGACGCGGCCGTGGCTGCACAGGCGTCTGCTGTGTATGATGTATACGCTCGTGACGCTCGCGGCGCTGATCCTGACGCTGCTTCTGAACGTGTTCGGAAAGCGCATTCTGGCGTTTCTCGAGGCGCACAGGATGCTTCTCTATGTGCCGCTGTCCCAGATCATGCGCCATACGCACCTGTATTCTCTGGCGCTGCTGACGCTCTATTTTTCCGCGCTCTATCTGTGCCTGCCGAACCGGCGCGAGCGCTTTATCCGCGTGCTGCCCGGCGCACTGGCGGCGGCCGGCGCGTGGCTGCTGTTTTCTGCCGGATTTTCGCTTTATGTAAACCACTCTGGCCGCTATTCGTCGCTTTACGGAAGCTTGAGCACGATCCTGCTGACGATGCTGTGGCTGTATATCTGCCTGTCGATCCTGTTTTACGGCGCATATCTCAACCAGCTTCTCGCGGGTGTGTGGACGCTTTTGCCGCGCAGAAAAAAGGAAAAAGCGCCCGCGCAGCCAGAGACGGAGCCGGACGCGCCGCAGGGCGGCCCGTCCTGACGGAGGAGGGTCATGTTCGGATACATTTCCGCCGACCCCGCGCGTCTGCGCGAGGAGGACTTCCGGCGATACCGCGGCTGCTACTGCGGGCTCTGCCGCGCACTGAAAGCGCAGTGCGGCGGCGCGTGCAGGCTTGCCCTCAGCTATGATATGACATTTCTCATCCTGCTGCTCTCATCGCTCTATGAGCCGGAGGAGGCGCAGGGCGTGTCGCGCTGCGCCGTCCATCCCGTGAAGGCGCACGAGTGGTGGGAAAATGAGGTGACGCGCTACGGCGCGTATATGAACGCGGCGCTGGCGTATGAGAACTGCCTTGACGACTGGCGCGACGAGCGCCGTCTGACGAGCTTTTTGCAGGCGCGGCTGTTTTCCCGCGCCGCGCGGGAGGCCGCCGGGCGGTTTCCGAGACCGTGCGAGGCCATGACGCGGCAGCTTTCGCGCATCACGGCGCTGGAGCGCGAGCGGGCGGGCGTCGATACGCTGGCGGGCGCGTTCGGGGAGCTGATGGCGGAGCTGTTCGTCCTTCGGGAGGACCGATGGGCGCCGCTTCTGCGCCGCTTCGGCATGGCGCTCGGCCGGTTCATCTATGTGATGGATGCCGTGTGCGACCTGGAACGCGACCGGAAGCGGAAGCAGTTTAACCCCCTGCTCGCGCTGGACGCGCCGCCGGAGCACTTTCGCGCGCATCTGACGATGCTCATCGCCGATGCGGCGGAGGCATTTGAACGTCTGCCGCTGGTGCAGGACGAGGCGCTGCTGCGCAACATCCTCTATCAGGGCGTATGGCTCAGGTATGACCGGCAGTTTGCGCCGGCAAAGGAGAACGATACATGATCGACGATCCCTATCGCGTGCTCGGGCTGAAGCCCGGCGCGTCGGATGAAGAGGTCAAGCGCGCCTACCGGCAGCTTGCCAAAAAATATCACCCGGACATGAATCCGGGCGATGCGCATGCCGCGGAGATGATGAACAGGATCAACGCGGCATACGACCAGATCAAAAACCCGCCCCAGACCACGACGCGGCCGGATTACGGCGACCCGTTCGCCGGATGGTACCGCCAGAGCGGGCAGCAGAGCTACGCGGGCGCGGACGCCGAAATGCTCCGCCGCGCGCGGAGCTGGATCGCCGTGGGCGACTATGTCAGCGCGCTTTCGGCACTCAATGCCGTGCCGGAGTATCAGCGCTCGGCGCAGTGGTATTATCTGGCGGCTGTCGCCAACTTCGGCGTGGGCAACCGCGTGCTCGGCTATGAGCAGATCAACCGCGCCTGCGCCATGGAGCCGGACAACGCCGAGTTCCGTTGCCATAAGTCCGGCAAGGTGCGAAACTTCGATTGAATGCTTGAGAACATTCTGACCGTAGCTGGTGCGGTAACGCAATCTGCCGAGCAAACGAACAAGCTCATGGTGCAAACCGTGAACACCGGATTCGAAAACGGCCTGTTCGCCCGCTTCGCGGATTTGGGTTTCGACTTCTTTGCGTGCCTTTTCGACCATTTCCTCGATCCGTGCGGGATGAATGCGCCCGTCAAGGATGAGCTTTTCGAGTGCAATTCGCGCAACTTCGCGGCGCATGGGGTCAAAGCCGGAAAGGATGACCGCTTCGGGCGTGTCGTCAATGATGAGATCAACGCCGGTTGCGGTTTCGAGTGTGCGGATATTGCGTCCTTCCCTGCCGATGATGCGGCCTTTCATTTCGTCGTTGGGCAGAGCCACAACGGAAACGGTGGATTCCGCAACATGATCCGCTGCGCAGCGCTGGATCGCCATTGAAATGATGTTCACGGCGCGCCTGTCGGCTTCGGCCTTTGCTTTGGATTCAATGTCGCGAATGATGAGCGCAGCCTCGTGCCTTGCTTCTTTTTCAACGTTGTTGAGAAGCACGTCCTTTGCCTCGTCCTGCGTCATGCCCGCAACGCGCTCAAGTTCCTGCTGCTGTGCATCATAAAGCTTGCTGACGGAAGCTTCTTTTGCATCGATCGCCTTGATGCGCTTTGCAAGCTGCTGCTCGCGCTGCTCAAGGGTATCCTGCTTTTTGTCGAAACTTTCCTCCTTTTGCTGAAGTCTGCGCTCCGCGCGCTGCAATTCGCTCCGCCTTTCTTTGCTTTCCCTCTCATTCTCGGTCTTAAGGCGGTAGACTTCTTCTTTCGCTTCGAGAATGGTCTCTTTTTTCAGTGTTTCGGCGCGCTTCTGTGCGTCGGTGATCATTTTTTTGACCATCTCGTCCGCCTTGGCGACCTTGGATTCTGCACTGTTCTTGTCATATATATTTTTTACGAATACTCCGCCGCCTGCGCCGAAAATGGCAGCAGCGACCGGAAGAATTATATATAAAGCATCAAAAGCCACAGAATTTCACCTCCGATTTATGTTAATGTGTCGCAGCGGTGCCGAGAATACGGCAGCATATAGACACTCCATCCTATTATACAAGTGCATTAAACCGATGTCAAGTGTACAAAAACGCGTACAGCATAAAAACGAAATAATATCCGGTATATCCGTTCCGCAAACGGCAGCTACGTCTTAATCGTGATTCCGCGCAGTATCGTCGTCACAGCCGGAATAGCACTGCAACAACAGTTGCCGCGGCTGAGCCAAATTCAACATCAGATTTGAAGCATATGCTCGCTGAATACAAATGCATCCCCTCCCCCATTAACAGAACAGCGGGATTTCTTCCTGACCTCGTCCCTGCGGGCAACCGCGGGGGCGAGGTTTTTGTTGAAGGGTGTTGCAAATCATGCAAAAAAAAGATAGAATAAGTGCAGAATCACGGGGAGGGTTCAAAATCAGATGACAAACGGAAAAATACAGAAAGCAAAATGCGGATTTGCAGGACTTCTTGCTGCTGCAATCATTCTTGCCGCAGCGGTTCTGTGCAGCTTTGTTCGGCCTGCGGCGGCGAGTGCCGAAACACTCAAGGTAAACACGGAGACGGTGCTTTTTTATGCGGATACGGCAGCGGCGGCGGCTGGCGAATCGGCAGACATCAATCTTTGCATTGAAGGTGAAGACTATCTTGCACATGCGCTTGCAGTCACGGTTTGGTATGATCCGGAGGCGTTGGAGTTGAATTCCGTGACCCGCGGCAGCGCGATAGATTGGGAAAACACGCTTAACCATTTGGACACATCCATGCCCGGCAGGATCAGCCTCGGCGTGCTGTACCCGGGCAATGAAGGCATGACGCAGGCAAACAACGGCATTATTCACACAATGAATTTTACCGTGATTGCAGGCGCTGCGGAGGATTCCGAAATTCGCGTTGAAGTTAAGAAATTTAATTATATGATGACCGACGACGATCAATATCCCGTGCCGACGCAGACGCAAAGCGGGTGGATTTTCGTTGACGGCGGCGAATCGGGTGTTCCCGGCGATGCGGACGGGGACGGCGTTGTGACGGCGGCGGATGCGCTGCTCGTGATGCGGTGCGCACTCGGAACGGCAGAGCTTTCGCCCGAAACTGCCGCGCTCTGCGATGCGGACGGGGACGGAAACGTCACGCTTTCGGACGCCGTGCTGATACTCCGTGCCGCACTCGGATTGGGCTGAGAATTCGAATTTGAACAAAACGGATAAAATGCGAAAAAGCTCCGCACGGCCGAAATACCTGCTGCGGAGCTTTTGTAATTGAAAATTTAACTGCGGAACGTTAACCGGGGCGTCAGCCGGCATGTTTTCGGTATGCACGGCATAAAGCGCGGGTTGCTTTTGGATTATTCATCCTCGGAATAGGGCTCGTCCTCGCTGACGGGAGCGGTTTCATCATGGGCTGTTTCGATAAGGTCGCGGAGCTTCTTTTCGATTTCTTTGCAAAGCTCGGGGTTGTCGCGCAGGAAATTGCGTGCGTTTTCCCTGCCCTGCCCGATGCGGATATCGCCGTAGGAGAACCATGCGCCGGTCTTTGTGATGATTTTGTTTGCAACGCCCATATCGAGAATGGAACCTTCCTTAGAAACGCCTTCACCGTAGATAATGTCGAACTCGGCAACGCGGAAAGGCGGCGCAACCTTGTTTTTAACGACTTTGATGCGCGTGCGGTTGCCGACGGGCGAATTGCCCTGTTTCAGCGTGTCGATTTTGCGGACGTCCAAACGGATGGAGGCAAAGAACTTCAGCGCCTTGCCGCCTGTGGTGGTTTCGGGATTGCCGAACATAACACCGACTTTTTCGCGGAGCTGATTGATAAAAATAACGCAGGTGCGGGATTTTCCGACAACGCCGGCAAGCTTGCGCAATGCCTGGCTCATGAGCCTTGCCTGCAAGCCGACGTGAGAATCACCCATGTCGCCTTCAAGCTCGGCTTTGGGAACGAGAGCCGCAACGGAGTCAACAACGATAACGTCGATCGCGCCGCTGCGAACGAGTGCATCCGCAATGTCGAGTGCCTGTTCGCCGTTGTCCGGCTGGGAAACATAGAGCTTGTCCATGCTGATGCCAAGCTTTTCGGCATAAACGGGGTCAAGCGCATGTTCAGCATCGATAAAAACGCACATACCTCCCATTTTTTGCGCTTCGGCAATGATATGCAGCGCAATGGTGGTTTTGCCGGAGGATTCCGGCCCGTATATTTCAACTATTCTTCCGCGCGGAACGCCGCCAACGCCGAGAGCTGCGTCAAGCTCAATGCAGCCCGTCGGAATGACGGAAACCTGAATCCTTGAGGCGGCATCTCCCATCAGCATAATTGCACCCTTGCCGTATTGCTTTTCGATTTGACCGAGTGCCATTTCAAGTGCTTTATCTTTTTGCATGTTCTGTTCCCTTTCCGGTTCGGACGGAATTGCGCAGTAAAAGCCGAAAATCGCCCCAACCTCCCGATATTATTCGTAAAACGACCCTGAAACAAGGGTTTGCTGTGCCTATATTATAACATAAACGCAGCACGTTTTGCACCCTGCAAAAGGGCAAAAGGCGGAAATTTGCACAGCTTTAAAAATATATTGACTTTCGGACATAATTTGTGTTGACAAATGCATCGGAAAGAGTTATAATATCTCTCGCAGTGAAAAATGCGGTTGTGGCGGAACAGGCAGACGCGTACGTTTGAGGGGCGTATGGGAGACCGTATGGGTTCAAGTCCCATCAACCGCACCATCAGGAAAACAACTTTTGTCTACCACGATAAAAGTTGTTTTTTTGTGCTTTCAGACCCGAAAATGAGCCGTGACGGAAAACGCAATTCAAAAATAAGGAGAAGCATATGAAAAAATTCAGAACAACAGTTTCGGTAATTATCATGATACTTGCCGGAATTGCAGGCTTTTTTGCAGGTTCGGCTGTTACGGACGGAATGGGCGGCGCAATACTTTTCTCAATGATTGCGGGCATAGGCTGCATAGTTTATACGGCGGACAACCGCAGCTGATAATCGGTGGGAGAGTTAAGAGGTATTATTGATATGGATATTTGGGAAAAACTGTACCTTAAAGCAAAGGAACAATATCATCCTGAGGATGTTACACCGTTTGTGTATGCGCATCATGTTGTTTGCGCACTTGAAAGCGAAAACGGGGAGATCTTCACGGGATTCTGCATTGAAAGCTGCAGCGGTGTGATGAACCTTTGTGCGGAGCGCGTTGCAGCATTGAATATGTTTGTGAACAGCGGGCAGACTGTTGTGAAACGCATGATCGCGTTCCGTGATGCACCGCCCTGCGGCGGCGGAAGCGGAATGCCCTGCGGTGCGTGCCGCGAGTTTTTCATGCAGCTGTCCCCGCGCAACAAAGATGCGGAAATTCTTGTTAACTACGAAACGCGTGAGACGATTACTTTGAATGAGCTGATGCCGAAATGGTGGGGCGATGAAAGGTATGCGGAGCAAATGCCGAACAGCGAATCCGAAACTTAAATAACGTTCGGCTGAAGGATGCGGAATCCGCTGCGTTTGAGCAAAAAAATTAAAATTAAAAATAAAGAATGAATCCTTCCCCGTCGAGAAAGACTGAAAAAGGGATAATTTCCTTAAAAAGATGATATCTGCTTTTTTTAACGGGCGTTGATGTTGAATTGATACAACGTTGCGGCAGGCGGCATATAATCAATGCGAAAAAGGAAATGCAGAGAAAAGCCCGGGCAGCGTATGTTCGACGAAAAAGCCCGAAAGAAAAAGGATGAACCGACGGGAGGAGAACATGAAAAACAACGAAGCGGATGATGCCCGCAAAAACGAAATTTACAAAAACAAGATTCTGACCGTGCCGAATGTGCTTTCCGCATTCCGGCTTTTGCTTGTTCCTGCGCTTGCGTGGCTGTATCTTGTTCGGAAGGATTATTCCGCAACGGCATGGGTGCTGCTGCTTTCGGGCGCAACGGATATTGCGGACGGCTTTATTGCGCGGAGATTCGGAATGGTGAGTGACCTCGGCAAGGCGCTCGATCCGATTGCGGATAAGCTGACACAAATTGTGATGCTTGCCTGCCTGTTGACGCGCTTCGGCAACCTGCTGTTCCCCTGCGTTCTGCTAATCGTGAAGGAAATCGTCACCGGCTGCATGGGCATTGCCGTAATTCGCCGCACGGGAAAGGTTCTTGCGGCGGAATGGCACGGCAAGCTGACGACTTTTCTTTTATACATGCTGATGATTGCACATGTTGTGTTCTATAATATTGCTCCTGCGCTGTCGGACACGCTGATAATAATCTGCACGGCGATGATGTGCTTTTCGTTCCTGATGTATATGATGCGGAATATCCGTGCGCTTAAGAGCGTGGGTAAAAAAACCGAAAAAAAGCCGGAAAGAACCGTGCAGGCGTTTGAACGGTGAGCGCACCGAAGCCGATAAAAACGAAAACAAAAAAATCCGAAAAACAATGCTGCCGATGCGGCACGGCTTTTCGGATTTTTGTTCATTGTTAAAATGATAAATCGCTTCGGGCTTTGCACATATCCTTCACACAAAGGATGTTTGAAGCGGAGAAGGCGGGTTCGGTCAGTTCAAACCGTCGGAAGCCGCCTCGGGACTGTCTTCGAAATTTCTGTTATGCAGAATTTGGGACAGCAGCTCATCCGAAAACTTCTTTGCAGCCTGTTCAACAATGATGCTGCCGGAGTAGGAGGGCGCGCAGGGACTTACCGTCATGGATGCACCGGGGACACTGTCAAAATCAATGATCACACCGCAATACGAACCGGAAATTTCAAGGTTTGAGAACATTTCATCGTTGAAGAGCTTTGTAAGGTCATTCGGCATAACATCTTCAATTCCAATGGTGAAACGCCTGCTGTCGGCATTGCCGTCGGGGAACAGCTCTTTGATTTTTTCCCCGAGAGCAAGCGTCTGTTCCTTTGAAAAGATTATGATGTCATAATCTTTGGCTTTTGCGGCTTCAAGGAACTTTTCGGGGGAAGCACTGCGGTCGCGCAGGATCTCATACTTGCCGAGAGCTATATCGGTTCGGCTGCGGTTCGCAAACGTTTCGGCGGTGTTCAGCGAATACCAAAGCACGCCCACTGCCGCAATAAGCAGTGCAATAACGAGCGACATCGCGATAATTGTGATTTTTGTACTTTTTTTCATCTTAGACCTCTTTCGTAATTTACATTTTGGGAACATCGGGATAGGTTGAATTAATTACCGAATTAAATAAAACAAGGAGCTCTCCTTTCCGATATACCATATAACAAGCGAAACTTCTACGGAATGCAAATTAAAACCTTTTGACGAAAGTTAATATCGCACTCATTTTGGGGATTGCTTGTCACACAAAAATAATTTTACCATGATTTACACTGTGTGTCAACATCAAAAAATAATATAATTAAAAAGCGCTGCGAAATTGAACCGACTGCGGTTTGAACACGGAAAACGGGATTAAAAAACGTTCTTAAAAGAAAAGCCGATTTAGAGTCGGTCATGGATAAAAAGACAATTAATTGAAGCTTTTTTCATGAAAGAAAGTATTCGGAATATTTTCGAACAAAATCAGCCCGCGAAAAAATCGGGGCTGATTTAAAAGCATTAATCATGTTGAAATGCGGCGAACGCTCACCTGTTTTTGAAAAGATCCTTGGCTCCGACGGTGTAGTCGATTCCGGACCAGACCGTCAGCGCAGCGGCGGCGCAGATAAGCACGAAATCCACCGGAATGCCTATTGCCGTGAACACGGGTCCGCAAAGCAGGGTAATAAGGATTGCGGCAAATTGCAGCGTTGTTTTCGCCTTGCCGATGGCTTTTGCGGCAATAACAATGCCCTTGCCTGCGGCAAGCTGGCGGATGCCGCTGACGAAGATTTCCCGCGCAATGATGATGAATGTGAACACCGGCATCAGGAAATTGCCGAAGCTCATGACTTCAAATCGGCAGAGCATGATGAGTGCGGCGGAGGTGAGCAGCTTGTCCGCCGTCGGATCCATCAATTTGCCGAAGTCGGTAACAAGGCCGCGTGCGCGCGCAATGCGCCCGTCCAGCGTGTCCGTAACATAGGCAAGCAGAAAAACCACCGCTGCAAGAACATATTTGAGCAGCAGCGGAACGCCGTTCAGTGTGCCGATAAGCCAGCTTTCGGGCAGATAGAAGCATGCGATAAAGAGCGGTATCATAAGCATGCGAAGCATTGTAAGCTTGTTTGGAAGGTTCATTTTTGTTTCTCCGTAACAGTTTTAAGGGGTGGTGCCGACTCACCGCATAACAGTTTTAAAGGGCGATGCCGACTCCCTGCATAACAGTATTTAAGGGGCGGTGCCGATTCACCGCATAACCGTTTTAAGGGACGGCACCAATTCACCGCAGAGGTCATAATAATCCGCGCCGGTGATTTTGATGCTGACATAACTTCCGGCGGGAACGGGGTTTCCGCAATGCGGAACCTTGATGATTCCGTCAACATCGGCTGCTTCGGCGTAGGAACGGCAGAAAAGGAATTCCTCGTCCGCGCCGTCCACAAGGGCTTCAACACCGGTGCCGATTCTTGCGCGGTTCAGCTCAAGGGAAATCTTCATCTGCTGACGCATGAGCCTGTCAAGCCGCTGCTCGGCGGTTTCCGCATCGACTGCGTTCGGCATGGAGGCGGCAGGTGTGCCGTCCTCGGCGGAATAGGTGAATGCGCCCACCCTGTCGAAAGGATGTTCCGCCATGAAATGCATAAGCTCGTCAAAATCCGCTTCGGTTTCGCCGGGGAAGCCGAGCATGACCGTTGTGCGGAGAATGAACCCGGGAGCACTGCGGCGGATATAGTCCGTGATTTCGCGGATGTGTTCCGCGCTGCCGTGGCGGTTCATGTCGCGCAGCATATGTGCCGAGATATGCTGAATCGGAATGTCGATATAATTGCAGATTTTCGGGTTGCGGTACATTGCGTCAACAAGCTCTTCCGTGACGGTGTTGGGATAGGCATAAAGCACGCGAACCCAATGCAGCCCCTCAATTTCGGTCAGTTTTTCAAGCAGTTCACGCAGCATGGGTTTTCCGTAAAGGTCAATGCCGTATGCCGAAGTGTCCTGCGCAATAACGGTCAGCTCCGTGACACCGCTTTTTGCAAGCTGTTCAGCCTCGGCAAGAAGGGTCTCCATGGGGGTGCTGACTCTGCCGCCGCGAATCAGCGGGATCGCGCAATAAGTACAGCGATTGTCGCAGCCATCCGCAATGCGCAGATATGCGCGATATGACGGGGTCGTGAGCAGTCGCTTCGGGATGCCGCAGCACGCCGCGGCATTCGCACTTTCGGGCGCGGGTTCAACTCCGCAGATTCCTACAAGCCGCTCCGCCAGAGCGGGATAG
>ENA-OPXM01000375-OPXM01000375.1-human-gut-metagenome-genome-assembly--contig:-NODE-375-length-27877-cov-4.637230_pt1 | contig 27877 bp, 26 predicted proteins | sample MGYA00241707_ERZ502035 | MGnify/ENA primary metagenome ERZ502035 (study PRJEB25962, sample SAMEA2043051) | human gut metagenome | biome: human gut; feature: human-associated habitat; material: faeces... | reverse complement strand
CCCTCTGCCGAAATTCGCCTGCAGCCGTTCTTTTTCTGCGTTTGCCGTGTCCGCAATGCTCCCGCACGTTGGCGCAACGTCCGGTTTTCTGGTGTTGGGCGGGTACGCGCTCGGCTTAGCTGCGAAAGCCGCACAAACTGCCGACACGGGCGTGACAGGCTGGGATTGGCGCTTTGGCTGTGCGTTCAGCCTGTATCTTTAATCAAATCGGCATATTTTCTCCTTGCTGCGTCCTCGTTCAGCTTCCGTATCTGCCGATCAAAGTCCTGTTGGAGCGCGAATTGAATTGGTCGGATGGTGAAGAGCAGATTGCCGTTGCGCTTGCGTCCGTCCTTTGTCGTGACCATCGTCGGTTCTGTGATGAGCAGACTGCGTTCTTCGAGCGACCGAATGTGTTTGCGGATCGTGTTCGGACTCAACCCAACCGCATCACCGATTTTTCGATAGCTTGGCCAGCATTGGAACGTTTGGCGATCCTCACAGAACAGCAGGTAGGCGTAGATTGCGATCTCTGCCGCGCTCAGACCCAGCGAGAAAATTTCTTTCGGCAGCGGGAAGTAGTCCTTGACCGAATCGCGTGTCGGCCAGAGATTTCGCTTCACTCAGTTCCTCCCGTGTGCTGCTCCACCCATTGGATGAATGCTTCCTTCGGAACGACGATCCGATTCCCGATTCGCAGCGCGGGGAAGTCTTTCTCGTGCATCTGCTCGTAGCTACTGGACGGCGCGATGCCCAGCACCTTCGCTACTGTCGCCGCATTCAGGAACAGCGGCAGTTCGTCATAGCTTTTGTAGTTTGATTCTTTCATGTTGTCCTCCTTTGTTCGTGTTCATTTTTCCTGTCTGTATTTTGTCTGTCCGAAAAAACACCTCCTACCCTTTATCCGTATTCAGAGGGCTTTTGCACCAAACTTTTTTCAAAAATTTTTCTCCTCGCCTTTAATTGCACAATTTTTACTGCGTTTGTACGAAAAAATTTTGGTCGTCACAAAAAAGCCGCTCATTACTGATAGGGATAAAAATCGCAGTTTTGACAGCCTGTTTTCAAAAAATTCAGAAATTTTTTCGCCGTTCAAAACATCCCCCTATTTAATCCGACGCTAAAAGCCGTTTTTGACACCCTCCTCTGCAATTTTTTTAATTCAGGGGAGAAGATATTTTACGTCCATCAATAACCCTCCCTATTTGATCCGACAGGAATTTACGTTTTGAGCGGTGTCCCTTCGAAAAAAATCCCCTCACTGCATAGGCCACGGGAACGCGATTTTTAGAAGCCCTTTCGAGAAAATTCACAGATCATTTACATTTCCGAACCTACGCTGCCTGTTCGCGTCCCTCCGAAAAAGTCTCCTCATGTGGTAGGCAGTAAGAACGCGCTTTTTAGACCCCTTTTCACAAAAGTTCACAAAATATTTACTTCTGCCTCGCCAGAGGCTTCCTCAAAAGTCCTCCTATTTAATCCGACAGAAAATTGTGTTTTGAACAGCCTGTTTTGAAAATTTTTTCGACGGCATAAAAATAGCCACCGTCCAAACGGACAATGGCATCAAGTTAGCAGTTTGTATTCAGCTGCACTTCGAGTTATAATTGTCGGTTCGCTGTACGGTTTTCTTGCGGATGACTGCGACCAGTAATCTTTGATTACTGCGGCGCAGTTTTTGAGTGGGCTATTTTCCCCTTGACCCACACGCTGACCCACACGGCGAAACGAGCAGACGGAAACAGTGGAAATAAGATGTGTAAAAAGCATTGATTTCCGAGCAGAAAGTGCTGAAAATGTCTAAAAATCATTATTTTTATAGATTTTCTACTCTTCGTAATCAGCAGGTCGCCGGTTCAAGTCCGGCCACTAGCTCCAGAAACCGGTGAAAATCGTAAGATTTTCGCCGGTTTTCTCTTTTATTTGTTCGGTTTTTCAGGTGGCGAATTTTCCTGACCCACACCGTGACCCACACGGCGAAATGTCCAAAGAGCGGCGGAGAGGATGTTTGTCTTATCCTCTCCGCTGCTCTGTGTTTTCAGGTAAACTTTTTCCTGCTGCAAGCGGTTGCTGTTTGCCCAAATGTACGTTATATTTGACATATCCAAAAATTTTTTGAAACAATGTGCTGTTTTGAGCTCCTGAATTGTTATATCTATGAGGCCTCAAAGAAATGGAGAAACAGACAGATGAAACGAGAACAGGTGTTGGCACTCTATGACGCATATGCCGACAGCATCTATCGTGTGGCGCTTGGGTATCTGCGTTCGCCGCATGACGCGGAGGACGCGGTACAGGCGGTTTTCTACAAGCTGATGGAGCAGAAACTAAGCGTCTACCCCGGTCGGGAGCGTGCATTTTTGACAAAGCTGACGGTAAACCACTGCAAAAACCAGCTTGCAGCAGCAAAACGTTTTGTTCCGGATGCATTAGACGATCTGATCCTGCCGGCAGAGCCGGCGGATCGTACGCTCTACCGCGCCGTGATGGAGCTGCCGGAGAAATATCGCGTAGTGATCGTCCTGCACTGCATGGAGGGGTACGCCCTTTCCGAAATCGCCGGATTCCTGCATATCACTACTTCTGCCGTTTCCATGCGCCTGCACAGGGCGCGAAAAATGTTGGACGAACAACTCGGGAGGGATTGACATGGAACAAAATTTTAAGCGTATTGCAGATTCTGTTCGCCTGCCGGACGGTAGCCGAACGCGCATCCGCGCGCAGATCGCCTTCCGGGCAGAAGAACAGGAGGCTTCTATGCAAAACAATTCCAAAAAACATCTACCGCGGCTGGCGGTGGCCGCGATCATCATTGCGGCGGCGCTGACGTTGACAGCGGCGGCTGCGGCGGTTGTCCACCGGTTCCGGAACGATATCATTGTCACCAGCGTCAACGAACTTCCGGAACCGACAGAGGATACACCGATGGCCGTGGCTGTTGTGACCGACAGTCAGAGTGCGGCACAGACACTGGAAGATGTTCTGGCGGAAGGCCCATATATCACTGCCGAAGAGTGGAAGTCCGGAGAGAAAATCGGCGGCACAACATCCGTCCAGTATGGCGGCTGGGACACCGCTGAGCTCATCAGCAGTGACCCGGCACTTTCTGTCCGCCGGATCACCCGCGAAGCAGACGGCGCAGAGAAAATGCAGTACATGGCGGAGAACCCTGCCAATCTTCTGCCGATGCTGTCCGGCATGGTTCGCTTCGATCTGGCATGGCTGGCGGAACACTACAGCGTCGTCATTCCGGACGATCAGGCCTATATCATCCGGGATGAGGACGGCGCGTTCGTCAGCGAATACTTTAGTGCTGCCTACGGCGCAAATGACGGGAAGGGATGGGTCAGCCTTGACATGGACTACGACACGACGCGCAAGGGACTGGGGCCGAGCTATATCGTAAACGGTACCCTTGACCAAGCATATTATTACACCACACAAGATGGGTATGAATTTCTCATCACAGCTAGTCACGACGAGGTCTGGGCGAGTTGCTATACTGTTCACGCGACCGTCAGCCTGTACAGCGCGTATCTGACAACCGCCGAGGTCGAGCAGATCGTAGAGCATCTGGCCCTTTCAATCACGGAATAAAGGTACAATGCGCCGGAGGGAGACTTGGAGCATCCCTCCGGCGCGCCTGTGTTTTTACATCACTTGTGCCATGAAATTCCCCATCTTTTCGGCTGCGCTTTCCTGCATCTGGCGTGTGACGTGAGTGTAGGTTCTCAGTGTGAAGCCTGCGTCGAAGTGACCAAGCATACTGGACACTGTTTTCACGTCCACGCCATTTTGGAGCGCCAACGTTGCGAATGTGTGTCTCAGGTCGTGAAATCTCAGGTGTTCCAGTCCTGCGTCCTTCAGGATTTTCTTGTGGATGTTTACCACCGAATCAGGGTGGTACATCTCGCCTGTTTTTGGTGACGGGAACATCCACGGATTGCTAAGATGCTTCTGGTGCTCCGCAATCAGAAAATCGGCGGCGTCCTGTGGGATGGAGATTTTTCTGATCGAATTTTCTGTTTTCGGTCGTGTTATATCGGGCTCGCCTGCGTTGTTTCGTCCTGCCTGCTTGCTGACGGAGATGGTCCTGTTTTCGATATCCAAATCCGTCCATTGGAGCGCTACCAGTTCGCCCTTGCGCAGACCACTGATGAGCTCCAGATAGAACATCGGCAGAACGCCTCGCTGATCTGCCGCTGTCAGGTACGATCTGATCTGTTCTGGCGGCAGGATCTTCATCTCGTGCTTTGGAATTTTGGGCGGTACACAGTCGTCTGCCGGATTGCGCACGATCAAGCGTTCTTTAACCGCGCGGTCGAGGGCATTGTGCAGCATCGTGTGGATGCCGCGAATCGTCGAGTCGCTGAGTCCGGGTTGCTTGCCTTTCTGCGCTTCGCGGAGCCGACCATGCTCCTGTAGGTCTTTGTAGAGCCATTGCAGATCGCGCCCAGTTAATTTCTTCAGTGGAATATCTCCGAGACGTGGGACAATATGTAGCTCAATGCCGCGCCGGTAATACTCGGCAGTGGAAAATCTCAGATGTGGCTTCGCGTAGAGTTCATACCACGTTTGCAGCCATGTGCCGAGCGTGTACTCGTCTGCGCGTCGTACATCCACGCTTTCTGCTTCTGCAACTGCCTTTGCCAGCTTTTCTTTTACCTCTGCCTGCGTCTTGCCGAGGACGTTCTTAATCAGCCGCTTGCCGGTCTTTTCGTCATATCCGGCTGTGTATCGTCCTTCCCAGCGTCCATCCTTGCGCTTGCGGATGTTGCCCTCGCCATTTGCCCGTTTCTTTGCCATGTCTGTGCCTCCTTCGTTTTGGTGGCACAAACAACTACCACAGACCCGGCACAAAGTCTACTGATTTTTTCGGAAGATCGGAATATTTTTTGCCGCTTTTGCGCGTGTCGGAAATCCCTATTCTTTGTTTACTGCGGCGCAGATTTTGCATATATTTTGACATTGTACCGTAAACAATTCACTTCATGACTCCGGCTCTACACAATTTGGAAGAACTATGTTATAATTTCATGCATCATGGGAGGAGTCACAAATCATGATGATCTATTTGCAGACAATCGACACCGCAGAAGATCGCTCAAAATTTGAGCAGCTTTATGAGCAGTACAAGCAGTTGATGTTCTATACTGCTTTTCAGATTCTAAAACGCCCACAGGACGCCGAAGATGCGGTTCATCACGCCTTTTTGAGCATTGCAGAAAATATTTCAAAAATTTCTGACCCGGACTGTCCAAAAACGCGCGCCTACATCGTTACAATAGTTGAGAGAAAAGCAATCGATATGCTCCGGGCAGAGCGGCGGCACCCATCCGTGCCGCTGGATGAATCAATCAACGGCGTTTCTGTGGAATACAGTGGAGACAACGCGCTGACAAAAGCAATTCTGGCGCTGCCAGCAGCCTACCGTCAGTGCATTCTCCTGAAGTTCTATCATGGATACAGCACGAAAGAAATTGCCGGGATCATGCACCTTTCTCTTGCAAACACAAGTAAGCTCCTTCAACGGGCAAAAGCAAAGCTGAAGGAAATTTATCAGGAGGGAGGCGAAAGCCTATGATCACGGATGATGCGCTGCGGGCCGCTGCGAAAGAAGCCAGTCTTGCGCTGGCGGAGGCGCTGACACAGGGCAGCAAGCAACAGCCGCCTTACGTCCCAAGCAAGTCCTTTACATGCAAAATGAGCCGTCTGTGCCGCCGTGAACGCCACCCCGTTTTTTATCGGACACTGCAGCGCGTTGCCGCTGTGTTTCTGGCGCTGCTCCTTACCGGAATCGGCTGGCTTACGATTGATGCCGAGGCCCGTGCTGCAACAATTGCATGGTTCAGAAGCATTTCACAGAGCAGCATCGTATATCGCTTCCTGAATCCCGCGCCGCAGCAGACGTTGCCGGACTATGCTCCGACATGGCTGCCCGAAGGCTTCGAGGAGCAGGAGCACCACAAGGATGATCTGCGGTCCAGTTGGTATTACGTTTCCGGTTCAGACTTCATTGTCATTGAAGTTGACGCATATCACAGTGGTACGGTTCTATCGTTGATAGGAGATCATTCTGGCTACGAGGAAGTCCATGTAAATCAATTTACTGCGTTGTTTGTCCCAGTTGATGGGAATTCCGGTATCAGCAATCTGGTATGGATGGATGAGCAGAATGGACTCATGTTCTCAGTCGGCTCAACTCTTGAAAAATCCGTCATGTTGCACATTGCCGAAAGCATAGAGTTGTTACAATCTCCAAATCAAAAGAATTCTTGAAAATCATGTCCAAAAACACCTCCTTTCTGCGTTCTAATAGATAAGGCGAAGGAAGGAGGTGTTTTGTAATATGAAAAAGCGTATGGTCGTTCTATTGCTCGTAATGATTATGATTTCTGGACTATGTGTAAATGCCATGGCAACCGAACGTGCTTCGCAAATCAAACCAAAACTTTCGTTCAGCGGGAAAACGGCAAATTGCAGTGTAACTGTGGTCGAAGCCGGAAAACTGGATGTCACACTTGAACTGTGGAATGGCAGTGAAATGGTCGACAGCTGGAGCGATTCTGGGACGAACTACCTAAACGTTTCTGGCAGCCATGCAGCAGTCAGCGGAACAACATATACTCTGATTGCTCATGGAACGGCTGGCGGCAATTCTTTCCGGGAGTCTACTACTGGCACTTGCCCGTAAAGGAGCAAGTCCTACAGGCCGATGCTACGTATGCACCATCTTAAGTGCATTGAGATCATCAAACGTAATTACAACATTATTTTTACGACATCATTTAATAGCAGTATATAAAGTCTGCTATCAGTAGAAAAACATTGTATCGACTGAATTAACGTGAATTTCATTGGAAAAAGAATTCTTCTGTGATAGAATAATATGCAGCAATACCGGAAGTTTTGAGGAGAGACAACAATGAAAATGAAAAAGCTCAGTGCGCTCATCCTATGTTTTACAATGCTCCTTTCAATGTCCTTCAGCGCCGAGGTATATGCCCATGAGGAAGATATAATGAGGACGGAGAATTATCAAAAGACCAAGGCGTTTGTTGACAGTGGCGATATTTATGATCTTGGCCTGTACTCCATGGAAGATGCCGTCCGCATTATTGGTCGGCAAGACCCGGATTTTGCAGATTTGTGCGGCGAGCCACAAACCGTGGCCTCTCTGGCTGTCCTAATCTCTCAAGAAGACGATGAATTCTTGAAAAATTTGATGGTGTTCTGGTATAACTATCTTTTGATTCAACATGGATTTCCCGTTACCTATAGCAATACCAGTGATTACGTTTCTTACACTCTAACATTGCCAGGGGGAAAAACAATTGATGCTTTCTTATATACGGGGAATTCAACCCCTGACACATACGCCAACGCGTCCAGCTATACCAGCGCAATTTTACTATCTCTGTCATCGTATAGGTATAACTGCCATTCATATGCGTGGTATTTGCATGGGGATATCAACTCTCAATCCCCGCAGCTTTGCTTTGACGACCATTCTGGTTTTACCCACGCAACACCTTCCTGTGCAACCCAGGTCTATTCTCCTCAAGTGGGGGACATTGTTACTTACACGGACCCTGAAGATTTCGATTCTTTAAGAGCTAAGCATTCCGCTATCATAACCTCAGTAAGTGCGGGAACTGGGGTGAATCAAATTGTGGTGGCCTCAAAGTGGGGGTACTATGGCGTTTATTCACACATTTTGTCGGACTGCCCATATTATACTGACGCGGAACATGGAACGACTCATTATCTGACCAATGTCAAGTATTACAGATTATCTCATCAGTATATCTTGTCCGGAAACTACTATTATTGTAAATGCTGCGGATATAAAAATCCCACCATGGTGGTCAGCGGGGTGACAAAATGAAAAAAACGCTGCTTCTTCTGTTCTGTCTGGCCCTGACGCTTTCTGCTTGTGGGCAACCGGCGATGACAGCAGGCGAGGAGGTTTCGCCTGCTGTAGATGTGACGACCCCGTCTGTCCCTGGAGCATTTGAAGAGCCGCTCCCATCCTTCCCGCCTGCCGGGGAGATGCTGGAGGTGGACTGTGGGGAGTATGCTCCCCTGGAGGACGACGGAAGCCGCCGGGTAACCATATGGTACGCCTATGCCGATGGGACGGAGGCCACGGATACCTACGACCTCTCCAGCACGCAGGCAGAGAAAGGCGGTCCCACGCTGACTATCAGTCGCGAGTGGGCCACCGGCGCTGAGGTCCCTCATACCTGCATCCCCATCGATGACCAGGCGGACCGGACTTATCTGCTGGAGCGGCTGGAGGCGGCGGTGTTCCAAGCCCCGGAGGAGGAGCTTGCATACGCCTCCGGAAACCTCCGCCTGTTCATAACGGATGGAGACATTCAGTTGGTCTATCACGTCTTCCCGGACGGTACGCTGACCCGGCAGAGAGAGGATGACTCTCTCGAGGTGGCCTACGGGGCGGTGGACTATCTGCGGCTGAGCGCTATCACCTACAAATACGCCAGCATTCCAAGTGATGTGGGCCCATATCCCTATGAAGACTTGTTGGTTTCAATCCAGCTGGAGCGGCGTCAAGAAAGTATGATCCCCGAGAAGCTGGCCGACCAGTGGGAGGACATCTTCCCCACTCCGCCGGCAGAGCACTATCGGCTCTGCATACAGGGCGAGGGCTTCCACGCGGACCTGGACCGGGAGCAGGCCCTGCTCCTGTTCCGCACCCTGTTCAGAGAAGCGGATACGGGAAAGATGGCTCCGCTGGACTTCGCCGTGGCGGACTGGGACTGGACGCCGGGGGAGGAATGTCTCCGTCTGACGGAGTATCTGGATACCACTGGGACCCCCTATGAAGACAGCAGCCGGATCGTTCGGGAGCAGACCCTCTTCCTCTACCCGGACGGCACAGCGGCTCGGGTCCTCATGTCGCCCCATAACACATATTACTATTCCTGGGCCCGGGACATAGGCGGTATATCGGAGGTGGAGGAAATCACCCCCTCCTGGACGCGGGTCCACATTGCGGAGGACGTTTTTTCTTGGGATAACTTGAACGCCTGCCTGGAGGCTCTAAGCGTTGCCTGACTATAGCAACTGGAATACTGTTGAGGTAACGTACTCTTTGTTGTGCTTTATACTATGCAGCCTCCCTTTTCCATTGGCTTGCTCCGTTTTGCCAAAGCGGAAGACGAGAGAGCTGCTGGAACGGAGTGGGCAAAAGACCACGGCCATTTGAGCGGAAACGGCCCGGAAGCCTTGGAAATGAAGGGATTGACCCGCCCAAATCAGATAGTAAATGATGATGTTATTATTTGCCGGTTGACTTACATGAAAAAACCATTTATTCTTTTTAGAAACATTTGATAATATAATGATATTGAAGTTTCTGGATATGTGAACTATTAAACTATACGATATCTTAAAAGCGGCCGCTTTTTTAGATATAGGAATTTGTAATTGCCAAACAATATAAAAGAGAAAGGGTGTAACCGATGAAAAACAAAAAAAGATCGATTGTAACGTTTCTCCTGTTGGCTGCAATGGTAGCTACTATGTGCGTTGGTTATGTAAGCGCGCATGGTACAGAGGAGATCTCCCCGACGTCCGTTAGCTACGATTACTACGATTTTTGGCTCTCGTGTCCTGCTGGAGGAACTACTGATTTCGCAACACCGCGCGAAAAAGTGGCTACACAAAAAAATGCGTATTATAATTTGACTACAGTTACTAACAACACTGGACTATCCTTCTATGTCAATGTGAGATCAGCAAATGGATCTACGATTGTAGGGACTGCACAAAAACGGTCTTCAACTGGGGCCTTCTTTGTGAGCTATCTCTCTGGCTATGGTAATGTAGGTACTTCCTATCGCCCGTCCGGACAGACAGACACTGATGCTGTCAAGCCTGTCTATATTGAGGGCACATGGCGTCCATAATAAGTAAGACCTCCGGGGGGGAGTTCACAATGTGGACTCCTCTCGGCGGCGTCCTTATAACGATAGATCGTTGCAATTATGTATGGTGAGGTACTTTCATGAAACAAAAGACTGTACTTATGTTCGCGCTGTGTGTTTTCATGTGTGTATGCGGCTGCACGGCGAAACCGATGGACGAGATGGGGCGTACAGACGAGAACAGCGATATGCTTTCGTCCGCAACAGAGAACGCTGCGTCTCGCATGGCACCTGCGATGCAGGAAAAGGTAGAATGGCCAACAGCGGAGGAGATCAGCGCTACGATTGCAGCAGAGCAAGTAGAGGTCTACTGGCTGGCGGATGCAGTTCAGGCGCCAGAACAAATGACCTGCTACAGCGCCGCTGCGCTGGATATGGAGGCATTTTGGGAGACGCTGAATGAGAAAATGCCAAGAGCCACAGGCCGGGTGGAGAGCGGCACGTTGTCGATTTTTAATGGGGCAGAGCAGATAGAAACAATTTTAGAAGAACTGAACAATGCTACTGGTACGATCTTTGTGGAGACAAGTGCTACGGAAGAAAATACGACAATTCAGCGCATCTATGCTCAAACTATAGATGGCATTGTTTTGGATACGGAAGGATATACGCCGGGTGGCGGAGCAGAGGTGGTTCCTGGCATAAGAGTTGATGTGTATGAGGATGGACGTATTTTCATCCAAAATCCCATGTGTGTGGGGATGAAGACGCAGACACTGAGTAAAGCCGATTTAATGGATAGGGAAGAAGTTCAGATGCTTTGCAGAAGTTACTATGAAAGTTATGGCCTTCCTTGTGTTACAGTTGTGACAGGGCTTGAACTAGTCTATTATAACGCTGATGGGGTGCTGCGTCCGGCATGGAGCTTGGAACAAACCTGGTATCCGTCTGCGAAAGGGCATATTACAAGTCAAATGCTGGATGGACAGACAGGAGAATATCTGCGTCAATAGGAGGTCGTATGCTTCGCTATCAGTTAAGAAACACAATCCTGACTCCGGCTATGGCTGTGGCCGTCCTTGGGCAATGCGCTTTTATGCTAGTAGGACTATATCCAAAGGCAAACGCTGATATGATGTATAATTTGCAGCAATCAATGACACTGGGCTATGGCTGGCTATTTATTTCAGTCACATCTGTTGTGCCTCTTTGTTTCTTTCTTCACTTCGGCGGTAGACGTCAGGAAATGTATATGGCTGTCTCTCGCGGCACTTACCGCACCTATATAAGCGCATCTGTACTGAACGCAGCCCTTTCTGGTATGGCAGTGGCACTTGGCGCGTGCTTGGTTTTTACGATCATCTGCGGCATATGGAGTGGTGACGTGACACCTTTTTTCGGAGTGGGAATGGGTGCACAGGAGGCCGGTGCATGGGGATGGCTGACTAAACATCCAGAATTGCGCTACGCTGCAATGTGCGGTATTTATATGCTTCAAGGCGGACTATGGCCGATGGTTTCCTTGAGCTGCTTTGGATTTACAGAAAATACATATATGTCTGTAGCAATTCCATTTACACTGCGAACCATTCTAAACTATTTAGCACAAATGCTGGAATTGACAATGCTTTCGCCTGTTATGATGCGGATAGTTTCCACCTCAGCTGAGCAGCTGCCCTGGGGCGGATTTATATATTTGCTGGGGTATGTGGGTCTGGTGTGGTGTGTGTGTATTGGAATCTGGGTTCTCCGACTTCGTAGGGAGGTGCGGATTGGGTAGAGTTGTATTCAATGGATTTCGGAAACTGCTGTGTTCTTCAAAACTGTATATTACAGGGGTAATCCTGTTTTCATGCATTTACACGGGATTTGGCGGAATCAATGGATATCTGATGCGACAGGGACAAACAGTTCAAGCAGGAGAATTGTTTATTTTTGGAATGGATAGCTGGATTCCTCAGCTAATTATAACCGTTGCGTTCTTGATTTTAGTTAACGATATCCCATTTGGAAAGAACGGCGCACAACTACAACTCATCCGTAGCAGCCGAAGCCACTGGCTATTGGGACAAACCCTGTCTGCCTTTTCTACAGTAGCTGTGTATCTGGTATTGGTTGAACTGCTATTTGCAGCAACCACCGTTCGCAGTCTATCTTTTTCCGACGGATGGAGCCAACCGGTGATTATGGCTGCGCGCCTTGGAAAATGTACAGCGATTGGTATTGAGACTGCTGTTAGATTTCCTATGAGTGTATTAATGAATACGTCTGCGTGGGCGGTCTTCGGCGTAGCGTGGCTGTATGCGTGGCTCTTGTATGGATTTTTTTGCCTGGTTTTAATTGTGAGCAACTTGAAGTTTCACACAAATATTGGATATATGCTTGTAGTCCTATGCCTGATCTTCAAGCGACTTCTGGAGTATGTACCACAAGTATATCTTTTGAAGTACATATCCCCTTGCGACGTGGCAAGTATTTCTGCACGACCAATAACTGCTGTAAATGTGATATACACTGTACTGTTTTTCTTAGTAGCAGATTGGATACTATGGCGTGCAGCCAGGCGCCAGATGGAGCAGGTGGACTTGTAGCAACAAAATGAGATCGGGGTAGATGTGAGCCATAATATCGGAGAAAAGGGAACGGTTATGATTGAAATTCAAAATTTGACCAAGGTCTTTCAAGAGCAGACAGTATTGCAAAACATCAATGCTTCTTTTGCTGCGGGCCTCATCCATGGAGTGATTGGAAAGAATGGATCTGGAAAGACCGTTTTGCTTCGGTTGTTGTGCGGCTTGATGCATCCCTCAAAGGGGCAAGTAATAGTGGATGGGAAACAGTTGGGAAAAGACGTAGACTTTGCACCAAACGCAGGTATCATCATTGAAACGCCGTCTTTCTTACCGTACCTTTCTGGCTTTCAAAATCTCAAGGAATTAGCGTCTATTCGCAATATTATATCTAAAGAAGAAATTACTAATGCAATGGAGCAGGTAAATCTTGACCCGAACAGCCGGAAGCGTGTCGGAAAGTACTCCTTGGGGATGCGTCAGCGGCTTGGCATTGCTCAAGCAATCATGGAGCATCCCAGATATCTCATTTTGGACGAGCCAATGAATGGGCTGGATACGCAGGGAGTGAAGGACGTGCGAGAGCTTTTACAGAAGCAAAAAGAGGCAGGAGTTACAGTAATTCTCGCGTCTCACAGCATGGAAGATATTCGGCTTCTGTGCGATACGGTACATCGGATACAAGACGCATCTTTGATACCTTGTACTACAGAATTTTCGTGAATATACTCTCTTTTTCAGCGCATAAAAATCTGATTCTGCTCGGTCATCACCGACCTGATTCTGGCTGAATCTCGGGTGCAGTAAAGTGCAGACTTTTTAGAAGGCAGCGTGCAAGTTTTTAGACCTGCAAGCTGCTTTTCTCTATAAACTCAGAGCCGTTTCTGCTGACGAAGCACCTCTGGGAACGAGATCTGACCGCTCGTTCGCAGTACCTCCTGATAGCTCATACCGCGCATTTTCTGGTATGTTGCCGCGTCGATATCCGTGCCTGATGCGAGGAAGTGATTGCAGACGTTTTGCTCGACCGCCTGCTTCAAAAGCAGTTTGCCGATGCGGTCACCGAACATATTGAGGATAGGATTTGATCTGTTCCGGCGGAAAAATCTTCATTTCGTGCTTTGGGATTTAATGTGCAGTTCGATGCCGCGCCGGCAATACTCGGCCGTTGGGAACCGCAGGTGTGGTTTTGCGTAGAGTTCATACCCGCCTTTGACTTGATTGCTGGCTCCATTAACGTCCGCAACGGCATGAGCGAAACGTGGAAGGAAGATCGGAAGGCAGTCATCAAGCGGATTCAGCCTTCCCTGCCGGACATGTCCGGGCTGGATGATAAAATCAGCGAACATATCCAGTTGTTTTGCCCAATGCACCCCATGACGATTCGTCTGCTCTCCCGCGTTGCAGAGAGCTTTGCCGCGGCGCAGCGAACGATGTTTCGCTTTATGAAGGATAGCTCCAGCACTGAATTGGGCTTCCTCGGCTATATCAGCAAGTACGGCCCGGATGACCAATTTTGCTGGCTCACACCCGACTGGCTGTGGGACTATTTCTTCACCCGAGCAAGTGACTTCAGCGACAAGGACACCAAAGCTGCCGAATATATCCATCACTACGAAGAAAGTAAGCATTTGGTAGAAAACGATGAGAATGCGCATTGCGTGTTTAAGACAGCTATGCTGCTGCTTGCAGTCATGTCCTCCACAAAAGGCGTTTATGGTGGTATGAAGGCACATGGCGGTATTTCTGCCACACAAGACTGCTTAATCAATTGCTTGGCTGGTGTAATGTCTGCTGACAAGGTGAAGGACTTGCTTACAACCCTGGAGGATTGCAAAATACTGCTTCGCGATGAGGCTACGAATGGTGTTATCCGCTTACAGCTGCCTTTCCGTGGTGCTAACGGCGATGATTTCAAAATCCGGTACGAAGAAAATGACGGCAAGTACAGCCGCTATCAAATGTTTGCAAAGGATGGAAAGTTTTCATCAGCTTTTGAGAAGCTGGCATGGGATGAAAACGATGCTGCTTTCAAGCGCATGAAAATCTGCGTATGCTGTGCTGAAACGCGTTCCATTAAAACACGTCTGGAAGAAATCAAGAAGGAACTGGATAAGTGTCCCTATAAGCTCGGCTTGCTGATTGTTACAGTGAAGGATGAGGCCCAGTACAAGTCTATTCAGAAGGATTTGGAAGACACCGCAGCAAATTCTGGTGAACCTCGATTGATTATTGCATTGGTCAAAACGCCGTTTACTGATGAAAAGCGGAAGCAGTGGCTGACAAACATCACGAAGCAGGAATTGGCAAGTAGCAGCGTGAAGACTGCAGCTGCTTCCCAGTACGAAAACGATGCCCGCATTATTGTAAGCACATGGGTCAATGAAGCTGTAAGCGTCAGCAACATCATTGCGTGGAATGAGAAAAATGTCTTTACTAACCAGTTTGGTATGCTCAATCTGAGAAAAACCATCCGCATGAACGTGCAGGATGTACTCTTCCCGTATGCGCCGGAAACCATCGTTGTCACCAGCACAGCCTATAAGCCTTGCAATGATCCGGCACCACTTGCGGGCATTACTCGCGCAACAACAAATTCTCAGTTGAAAAACGTTCTTGATGGTTTGAAGCAGCCCGGTCTGCTTTCGCTGAATACCATTAACAGCATGGTAGATGCCAATGGCAGCAAGCAAGCAACATCCGTCAGTGCACTTGCTAAGTTAATTCGTGATGAGATGGAGTCTGGTCAAAAAGTCGTTTTAAGTGATTTGTGGGCAAAGCTGCAAGCAGCGCCATTCGGTTATTACAATTGCATTGCCTGCGGCGTTCTGCTTGGTTATGTATTCTCTTGTTATAAGAATAGTACGTTTAACTGGACGGACAATGTACAAAGCACACACGATCTGGGTGATGCCACGCTCAAAACGTTGATTCTAAACATGGTTAAGGGAATCATGACAACTGACTACCTCTCTGCGGGCAGTGTTACATTCCAGCAATTCCGTCAGTATGCCAAGTACATTCTGAATCTGTCGGATGCAGAGATTGCCAATGAAACAGCATGTTGGCACAATATGCGTGAAGCTGTGACGAAGACAGGTTCTCCTTTCTGGGCGCTCAAGTATCTGCCAGATGCAGTTTATGGAAGCCCTGATTTCAAACTGGTGGCAATGAAAATTATTGATAATATGCAAGAATTTATTGCTGCTGAAAATAACAGTGAAGGTGCCATGAGCAATGTCATTCAGCTTTTTAACGGCCGCGGCAAACTGAGAGTCAATCTCACAAAGGCATTCCAAGATAAGAACGTTATGGCTGTTGCTTTCCGCACCTTCCTGTTTGATGCATCGCCTGAATTGAAGGCGATTGCGGACAAGCTCTCTGTGACGCCAGAAGCGCTTAGCGACAAGCTGCACATGGTGATGCAGAATGCCATCTATACTTGGACAGAAGAGCAGGTAAAGGGAAAGCTGCCGGACATCGTAAGCGAATACGGCTATCTTGATGCGCTGAACAGTGCCTTGGAAAAAGTCTACCACAGCACCGAAGATGCTGTGAAAGACCTTGCTAACCTTTTCAAGTTCCTGCGAATTTCTATGGCAGCCATTGCAAAGCTGGATAAACCTTGGTTTGCAGCAATGCAAATTCTGTATAAAGTTTCGTACAATGGCATCCTCCATATGACGCAAGAAGAGCGTGCTGCTGACATTGCAGTTCTGACGCAGTATGGGAAAAATGCCATGGACTGCTTGAAAGATGCCAGACCTGTGCTGGCTGATATTCTGGAAAGCGAGGATATTGACTGCACACAGCAGGAACTTGATTCAATTTATGCTGGTCTTAAAGATATGACCTGCGATACATCGTTATCTCAGTTTGAGAAAGAGCTGAAAACACAGATTGGTCGCATTAGTCAGGTTAGAAATCGTGCGCTGCTTCAAGAACGCTGGCTTAGCTTAACAGGCAAAGAGTCTGTTAAGGCGTGGTGTTCCGATCATAGCGCACCGCTGCTCTGGATTATTCCAAAGGAGTTCAAAAAGGACTTTGTCACGTTGATTGATGTGCAGAAGAATAATCGCGTGCTTGATCAAAGTGTTCAGAACGCAATCAACACACTGTCCACTATGGACGCTGCCATTCTGAACGATAGTGCAAAGATTAATGATGCTTTTATGAAAATTATAGGCATTGAATATGCATCGCTCTTCCAAGAATGTGGCCCGGTTATCCTTGCACAGGCCAAAATGCGCATTGGCAACGACATGAGCGCATGGGACACTTCTGATCTGCCGACGCTTCTTGGGTTGCTGAAGAATGCACAGAAAGAAAAAGCAAAGAAGGAGAAACTGGCGGGTGCAAAGAAGAAAGCTGCCGTTATGCCTGAAAGTGATCTGCGCAGCCGCGTTGTGCAATTTTTGGACGAGCACCCGGAATTCTGTGATTTCTTCGCCAAATAAGGGAGAAAATAAGAATGACAATTTCGCAAGTTATTGATAAGCTGAACAAGGAAAAGCAGGAGGGAATCCCTTCCCGCTTTCCTTGCCGCGCTATCATGGTTAAAAATGTGCAGCAATACTGTGAGCTTCTTTCTGAACTTCAAAAAATTCCTGACATCGTGAAAGTTTCGCCTGCTGAATTGTTTTCCTCTGCTGATGTAATGCCGCAGTATATCAACTTAACAGCTTCCCAGTATGCCAATCAATGGGTTATTTTGACTGGTGTGAGCGAATATCTTCGCTTGTTCGGCAAGAGTGAATCAGTAAATAACCGTTTTTCTTCGCTGTGGAGCCATCAAGTTCCCGCAACCAGCCGTGGCCGAATCATTATTCCACTATGGGGATGCGAAGCGCAATGGCATGACCATTCTTTGCATCTCTGTGAAGATGAGCGGCAAGACGATTTCTATATGAAGTGTTTTTCGGCAGATGATGAGGAAGAAAAGTTAAATTTCTTGGTCATGTCTGGTGCCTTTGAGCAGTATATCTCGCAGTTATCTGCACAGAGTGCACATATGCTTGTCGGCTTGCGTGACTGGTATGACTACTGGGCGAATCCTTCCTCAACCTCTAACACGATTCTGCTGCTCACCAAACGCTATGTCTCAATTCAGCCCACAGAAGGAAATATTTCCATCCGCGTAATTCAGGACACATTTTCTTTCTTGCAAGAGAACCTGAAGGATGGGCACACCTTAACAAAAGATACCTGCCCACCGGAAGCACAAAATATACTATTCGAATATTCGTTGGCGGGGAAAACACTGGATGACGCTATTTTGTCTGCGCTTAATATGGCACAATTTAACGAAATTGATGTCATGAGTAAATGGCCTGTGCTTTCAGAAGGACAAAAGCAACTGGTATCTCTTTGGCTCAAACGTCATCCAGAGAACAGTTATCTCTATCACTGCATTCAGGCCAGTACCAATCTACAAGATATTCCCGAGCATGTACTACATGATATTTTTCATCTTCGCTCTTCTCATCCTGAATGGGATAACGATAGTCAGCGTCTCGTTTCAGCTATGAAACTGCAAAAAGATAGTATCTTTTTCAGCGAATTGGATAAGATTGCTGTGTATGAAGAACGGCTTAAGTTCTTATCAGGTGGAAGTAAAGAAGAGAAAGTATATTTGCTTCACATGATTGGTAAATGGATGCGCGAGGATGCCAATCAAGTACGAAACTGTGAACTCCTTGAAAAGACATATCCGGCGCTTTATGCATACCTCGGTGGTAAAACATATGATTCTGATTTGAGCAGATATTTTGCACTCTACAAATCCCATAAACTTGAAAATTCTTTGCCAACAGATGAAGAGCTCTATTTCTCTGGCATTCGGACTGATTCTTACGATTATCGATATGCGCTCCTTAGCGAATCGGTAACAGACGATTGCATTGTCCTGTGGATTGATGCACTGGGCGCAGAATGGCTTCCGCTGCTTGTTTGGTCGCTTGAGCAGAATCAGAATGGCAAAATTGCCGGCATTTCAATTGCACAGGCAACACTCCCAACTGAAACCTGTTTTAATGAGCAGTGGAAGCAGATGAATGCGCCGCATATGAAGCTGGATCGTTTGGACAAATTGGCGCATAAGGGAGTTGTTGATGTTCCGGACTACTATGCCTGCATAGAACAACAGCTTTCTTTTGTGGGCGGCCTTGCCGCAAGGGTTGACGAACTTCTTGCGTCATATCATCGCGTAATTATTACCGGTGATCACGGCACAAGTCGTTTGGCAGCACGTTTTTTCCATAAATCTGATGGAATGAATCCGCCGCAAGGTGCAACTGCATGCAGTCATGGCCGCTATTGCAAATTAACCGCGCCGGCAATTGCACAGACATATCAGACAATTGCCAAAGATAGTGCTGGTTGCCAGTACCTTGTGTTTACCAATTATGATCATTTCACGCAATCCGGCTTTGCAGCTGGCGCTGACGATGAAAATGCAATCTACGGTGAAGTACATGGTGGTGCAACCCCGGAAGAAATGTTAGTCCCTGTTGTTGTTTATGACAGCATAAAGGAAAAGCCGCTAACTGCTCAATGGCAAAAGTCTGAAGTTAAGATAATGATGAAGAAGGCAAAACCTGTTCTAAAATTTAGCCGTCCTGTTCATTCACTTCAAGTCAAACTGGGGAGCTATGAGGGGAAATGCACTCCTTCTTCTGACAAAAAGCAGTGGACAATTGAGTTCCCGGGCATTGCACCTAACACCTATGCTGCATCTATTGCAGCTGATGGTGTACTTGTTGTTACCGAACCGCTTAAGATTCTTTCTGCACTTGGTGGAGGGGACGGTGATTTGCCTTGACGCGGAAGAAAACCTGCTGCGATTGCGGCAAGCAACTATCGAAAGACGAAGTTGCTTTAAGCCGAAAACTGATTGATGCGGATACTGAAGATTTCTACTGCATTTGCTGTCTTGCTGAGTATATTGGCTGTACGGAGCAGGATTTAATCGAGAAAATTCAGGAGTTCAAGGAACAAGGCTGTACCTTGTTCTTATAACGGAGGCTTATCATGCTTGAAGAGAAAGTCAGAGAAGTATTTGCTGATATGGTGGTGCTTAAAGATCCCCAGCGCAGCCAGTATTTCTCCAACCTCAGTATTCCATCTTACATGCGAGACTGGTTGGTCATGAAGTTTTCGGATGATGATGGCAGCATTGACTACGATAGTGTTCGTCGATACATCAAACGGTACATTCCCAATCGAGATGACTTCGAACAATATAAGTTCCAAATGGTGAATGGGGAAACTGTGCAATTCTTGGCACGAGTGCGGGTGTCCGTCGATGTCAAGCGCGGGAAAACCATGTTTGAATTGCCTGATTTCGGTGGTTCTCGCGGGGGTGCAGCTGGCGTTGTCGCATTCGATGTTGCGGAAGAATGGCAATCAACGCTTCTGCACGAAAGCGAAAATTGGGGCATTGTTTCACTTTCATGGACGATGGAAGGAACACCTTCTAAGCCGAAGGGCGTCATCACGATGGTGGGCTACAAGCCGTTTTGCCCGTATTCCATTGACTTGGATTTTTACCGAGAAGCGCGGCGAGAATTTACAACGCAGGAATGGATTGACGTCATCATTAGTGCTGTTGACTATAATCCTGATGGCTACTGCAACAAAGATGGTGAAGTCAGTGAAGAAACGAAGCTGTTCTTTTTGCGCAGGCTTTTGCCTTTTGTGGAAAAGCGACTCAATATGATTGAGCTCGCACCGAAAGGCACTGGGAAAAGCTATGTGTTTGAGAAAATCAGCAAACGCGGTTGGCTTATCAGCGGCGGTACAGTTTCCCGTGCATCCTTGATTTATGACAATGCGAAAAAAGTGGGCGGCTTGCTTACTCGGTTCGACTATGTTGGCTTTGATGAAGTGCAGTCAATAACCTTCGAGCAGCCCGGTCAAATTCAACAGGCATTGAAGCACTATATGGAGTTCGGCGAAATCAAAGGTTTTGATGCGATGCTGACCGCAGATGCCGGTGTCATTGTGCTGGGCAATATTGATGCTGATCGCTTCGACATCAACAAGAACATGGTCGAACATATCAGTGAAGTTTTCGGCGAATCCGCAACGTTAGACCGTTTTCACGGTTTTATTCCCGGGTGGGAAATTCCTCGAATGACAACCGGAATGATTGCCAAGGGCTGGGCCATCAATACTGAATATTTCGCTGAAGTGCTGCATGCTTTACGCGATGATTTAAGCTACGCATCTATCGTGGATGAGCTCATTTCAGCGCCGCCCAAAGCAGATAAGCGACATATGACAGCAATCACAAGACTGTGTACTGCCTTGCTGAAGTTGTTATTTCCCCATGTGCAATCGAAGGACGATATTTCATGGGAAGAATTTGAAAAGTATTGTCTGAAACCGGCCATCGATATGCGTTCGACTATCTATAAGCAGCTTTGCATCATTGATCCCAAGGAATACGATGTACTTAGTAAGAACATTCCCGAAATAACCCGTAAGTAAATAAGCAGGTGATTCTCTGATGATATACGCTGACCATGCTGCTACCACGATGCTTTCCAATCAGGCTAAGGAGGCAATGCTCCCTTGGCTGTGTGAAGAGTATGGAAATCCCTCAACGCTTTATAGCCTTGCGCGAAATCCACGCAAGGCTATTGCTGATGCCCGGGCAATCATTGCTGAAGCAATTGAGGCTGACCCCGATGAAATTCTCTTCACATCATGCGGAACAGAATCCGATAATTGGGCGCTATTGGGCACTACATTACGTTTTCCCCATCAGCGGAAGCGTATCATTACAAGCTGCATAGAGCATCATGCAATTCTGCACACCTGTGGCTTCCTTGAAAAGCTGGGCTATGAAGTGGTGTATCTTCCCGTTGATCATTCTGGCTCAATTAAGGAATCTGATTTAAGGAATGCAATCAATGATGATACCGTTTTAGTGTCCATCATGTATGCTAATAATGAGATTGGCACAATCGAGCCGGTATGGGAGTATAGTCGCATTGCACATGAGCACGGTGTACTTTTTCATACGGATGCTGTTCAAATCATGGGGCATGAGCATGTAAGAGTACATACGATTGATGTTGACATGTTATCAGCATCAGCACACAAATTTAACGGCCCTAAAGGCGTTGGGTTCCTTTATCTAAAAAAAGGTACACCGATTGAACCGCTATTGCATGGTGGTGGACAGGAAAAGGGAATGCGTTCCGGAACAGAAAACGTAGCAGCAATTGTTGGTATGGCAGTAGCGCTGCAAGAACATATGCAGTCTATTGACGAGGAACAGCAATACCTTGAAGGTCTGCGGCATCGGTTAATCTGCGGGCTTCATTCCGCCTCTCTGGATTTTATTGTGAACGGTGCTGAGAAACACGTTCCGGGGAGCATATCCATTTCTTTCAGAGGCGTTGATGGGGAAATGCTGCTGCACCGTCTTAACTTGATGGGGATTGCCGTTGCAACAGGATCAGCTTGTAATTCCAAAGACACAGTGCTGTCACATGTAATCAAGGCAATAGCGGTGCCAGAAGCGTATGCGAAGGGAACAATTCGCATCACACTCGGCATGGACAACAATGAGGAACAAGTGGACAAAATCGTAGCAGCATTACGAAGAATATTGACATGGTCTTTGTAATCGGCAATCAGAACGCAAAAAGAGCGGTCAAGACGTGGCACTGTCGGTACAAACAACCAACCAGCAATTAACAAATATCCTGTTATTTGCTGGTTACGTTACTTAAAAATCAATTTGGGGAGGCGAACATATTCATGGACAAAAAGTATACAGACTTTATGGATGAAATATCATCCGATGAACTCTACGAAGGGCTTCTTGCATATGGGCTCTTTGCTGAGAAACTCCCGCCCGTATTTACTTCTGTTCCTTTCTTCAATTACTGCAAAACACGTTCAGAGGAATTTAAACTTAATATGTGCTGGAATGAATACATTACTTTTCGTGTAATGCGTAATATTAGCATACCTCGACTTATGGGAATTCCAAATCCTTTTAGGTATCAAATGTTATGTGCTGAACTAAAAAATGACTGGGATCAGTTGCGCACCCACTTTCACAAACAGACGGACGGGCAGAATTATCGTGTCAGTCGAATTCACGTTCGTAAGGAATACGACAGCAAACGTATTTTTGAAATGAACTATAAAAACTGGCGAACAGATGGCAACCCGGAACTTGATTTGCTAATTCATAATGTTGGAAAAAGCAATGATAGTAGCAGAGTGGCACGCCGCTTTATCGTTCAAACTGATATTTCCACTTGCTTTGCCAGTGTTTATACGCATTCGATACCATGGGCCTTAGCTGGAAAAAATATTGCAAAACAAGAAATCAAAGATGAAGAATTGTATTATAACAGAATTGATAAAGTATGTTCTAATATGCGCAATGGCGAAACACATGGACTCCTTATTGGGCCACATGCCTCAAATCTACTGGCAGAGATTATCCTAACTGTCGTTGATAAGGAACTTTACGATAAAGGCTACCGCTATGTTAGAAATATTGATGACTACGACTGCTATGTTAGCAGCTGTGATGAGGCACAACGATTTCTACAGGATCTTGAACAAGAGCTTCGCAAATTTGATTTGTCTTTAAATCACAAGAAAACCAAGATTGTAGAGCTCCCAACTTGCATAGATGCAAACTGGAAACGCCAGCTGAACGACCTGCCCAAAGTTGGTGTATCAGGACTGGTTGAGTATCCACAAGTGAACGCATTTATTGATACTGCTTTAATGTTGGCCAAGGAAACAGGTAACTTTGCAATTGTGAATTATGCCATCAAAAAGCTAAAAGGAGCAAAACTCTCCGCCAACGGGAAGAAGTTGGCAGCAAAACGTTTTATGCATATGGCTGTACTCTATCCATACCTTCTACCGCTTATGGAGGAATACGTATTTATCCCGTATGAAGTTGCCGTATGTGATATCAAGGAATTTTCGGATGCAGTATATCAGGAAGCAACCAAGCTTAATGATTACGAAAGCTTGTGTTACTCAACGTATTTTGCAGTTCGTTTTAACTTTTTAGTTGATGCTTTTGAAAAAGATTATGAAGGCTCGCTGAAATATGTGAAAGACAGCAGGGATTGCTTGCTACTGACTATGACATGGATTTATTTTGTGCAACAGAACCATGGTAAAAGAGATGCGACACAGGTAAAGGATCTTAATCAAGTAGCCAAAGAGTTAGAAAAGACAGAGATGGATCGCTATTGGTTATTCTGCTATGAAGCTCTGTCCGCTGATAATTTACGCGATCAATGGAGTGTAATGAAGAGGAAGAACATAAGTTTCATTAGAAAGGAAATACGAGATCTTTATACTTCATCCAATCATAAGACAAATTGAACAGTTTGCATTACTTAAAATCAAACGTGTAGGCAGATTACTATATCATTAACAGTGAAACTCAAATCCCTTTCATATAAACCTCGCGACTGTTGATGTCGTCAGTCAGCGTCACTTTCAGCAGCACCTTAATCTCCACATCCTTGATAGGGCTGCGCTCCATCGCAAGAAGATAATCCTCTTTATCCACCTTGCCGGACTTGATTTCGATGGGGAGTTACCGAAGCGGTCATAACGGGGCGGTCTTGAAAACCGTTAGGCGGCAACGCCACAGGGGTTCGAATCCCTTACTCTCCGCCATAAGTCCACCGTAATTTTGATAGAATTACGGTGGACTTTTTCTATGCCCGAAAACCGCTTGATATAAGGCTTTTCGGCTGTTCAGGCGCATAAGCGAACCCCGCTGCAGAGCAATTCTGCGGCGGGGTTTTGTGCGTTTTAGGAGGATTGTAGCTTTCTGTGCCGTTGTAATCGTTAAAAAGCCGAGTATTCGTTGAACTGCTGAGGGTAATCGTTGAATTATAGGTGCAATCGTTAAATGATTGTTTTTCAATCTTAGAGATTTAACGATTGTAGGTTGAATTTAGTATTATCAATATAATGCTTATACATGGTACTCGCAGACAACAAACGAATCTGAATATTCTGTAATCCAAGATTCTGCAGCATACCAAGTGATACCACACCTTTTTCGATGACATCTGAAGACGCAGTCGGTATGAGGAAGCAATTTCGTACCGTGCTGATCTGGTGAGTCTCCACAAAAGGCTGATAGGGGCACCAGTTGTCCATTTCACATCTTCTTGACGCTGGAATAGACCGAACTTGAAATATGAGCCACCTGAAATGCTTCCGAAGGTTTTTTTAATTTTGGATTGAACTCCAAATGATAGCAGAGGCTGTCATTGCTTCAATCCGCTGTTAGAGCGCCGTCCCGAGAACACCGCAGATAATGCTGACCACCATGCGCCATGTGGCCATATCGAGATAGGCAACCTTGACCATCAGTCCGATGGATTCCGTGCTTTGGGTTTTCCCGGTCGCCGCAAACAAAAAGTCGCCGATCACATAGAGCAAGCACCCGATCATACCTGCAATAAGAGCCCGTTTTTCTTTACTCGATTTCATTTCCTGTCTCCAAATCTGATCTTTACAATCTGAATCTTCATCATTCCGTCACCGACCCTGGCGAGAAAACGGAAAAAGCCGCTGACGGATGGGTCTTTCAAATCGGTGTAGCCCAGCATATAGCCTCGGCTGGTGACCTGCAAGCGGCTGTCCCACGCGCCGATCTCTTTGGGAGCATCGGAAACCGCGAAATACGCGCCCACATCCCTGATCTTCGCACTCTTGAGCCATGTCTTGGCGATCATCTTCACCGCCGTCCGGTTGGCCGCGTCAAATACCAGCACGCCGCCGGGGAAAGCGTCTGCCATAGCTTGCACCAATGCTTTGACCTGTTCCGTCAGAAAGTAGTAGAACACGCCGGAGGCAAAGAACACCGCGCCGCCGGAGGCATCGATCTTTGCGAACCATTCGGTATCATTTAAGTTGCAAGGGATGTTTTCCTCCCGCTCTCCGGCGGGCAAAAGCTCGTTACGCACGGCTATGACATCGGGAAAGTCCAGATTGTAAATTTTACAGCTGCCGTTGTCGCAGCTTCTCCCTGTGCTGTCCAGTCCGCAGCCCAGATTGACCACCGCCGCATTGGGGTGAGATTTCAGATAATCCCGCACCTCAAAAGCAAGGTCATTCTGCCGCATGGCCACCTCCAGTGAACCGAAACGCTGCATCAGGCTGCGGGAGTTTTTCTCCGCCTCTGAAAAATCGTAGTCGATCTCGTCAATCAGGCGAACCGCTGTTTCGTCCCGGTAGAGATTCGGGTATAGTTCTGAGCAGACCTTCCGCGCATACAGCGGAATGATCAGCGTCTCCTGTACGGTGTTTTTCTCGATTTTGTATTTCATGGGTATCACTCACTTTCTGATAAATGGCAGTTCCGGCATACAGTCACGCTCGGCGATGTGTGCCAGCATTTCGGCGAACCCCTTTGGATCGCGAATCTGATATTGCATGTGATCGTATCCCTCAAACACGGGATAATGGCCGCAGGGGTAGGCTTCCATCACTGCTTGACGGTATTTGAAATGATCTTCTATACTGCCAAACTGGAAATAGGTATGTTTTTGCAATTTTTTTGAAAGCGGCGGAAAGGGTTTATCCTCCAGACTGTCCGAAATCTGCCGCCGCAAATTTGTATAGGTCAGATTTTCCCCTGCGGCTATAAAATACGGCTTTATGGAATCGTCGTCACACCACAGTATCTTTTTCAGCGTACCGCCCTTCGACCAATATAGGCTCTTGATGGCAAAATACAGAAACGGTGTCATAATGCGGCGCGTGCCCTTTCCGATTTGCGCGAACTGCCCGCCGTCAAAGAAAGCGTGCTCCACGGGCAGCTTCGTCTGCGTCAGAAACGCCATGGCAAGGTCTGCACCGATGGAAGAAGCGACCACCATCGCCAGCCGCTCCACGCCCTGTCGATGCAGAAAGTCCTCCACCTGCCGTATTTCGTCCAGCTTGCTGACATATTTCTGCCCCTCGCAGTAAACGGTGGAGGTGGGCAAGATGCAGAAATATCGATCCTGCAAATACCTCGCAATCGGTTCGCTGCTCCCTCCTGTCACACCCATTGCATGAAAGAACAGCACGGCAGGATTCCTCCTGTCGCCATATGTTTGAAACAGCATTTCTATCACCTCATATTTTCATAAAAAGCATCATAATCGCCGCCAGTGCTGCCGAAATGACCGCCATACCAACTGTGCCGAACAGCCACTTTTTGCCCTTATCCTTGGCTGTAATGTAGGGTTTCAGGTCTTCCGTTCCCGGAATTTCCCATGCGTTCGTATGTCCTACCCAATAGCCGTCAACCCAAAATCGGTCTATGAGATTCATAACGGACAGTATGACCAGCAGCTGCCAAAAGCCCTGAACGAAGCCCTTTGCGCCGTTGAGCGCATAGACGCAGACCAGCACATAGGCGATGTATCCGGGGACGCAGACAGCTTTGAAAATCAAAGCATTTCGCTTGATTTTCGCGTGTGTTGTAAGTCCCAGCGTTACGCACCGCTCCTGCACCTCCGGGCTGTAAAGATGCACCATGCCCACCGCGCCCTTGCGGATACCGATGGCGCAAACCAAAATGAGCAGAACGCCAAGTCCTATGCCTTCCAAAATCACCTGTAAAATCATCATTTACTTCTTTATCCCAGTGCCACATCCAGCACCATCATCACGCTGAAGCCTACCGCAAAGAACACCGTTCCAAGATTCGAGTGCCGCCCCTGCGACATTTCCGGAATCAACTCCTCTACCACCACATAGAGCATGGCGCCCGCTGCAAAGCTCAGCAGATACGGCAGCGCCGGGATCACAAATTGCGCCGCGAGAAGCGTCAGCACCGCGCCGATCGGCTCGACAACGCCGGAAAGCACGCCGCCGAGAAACGCTCGGCCCTTGCGTTCCCCCTCCGCCCGGAGCGGCATGGAGATGATCGCACCCTCGGGAAAATTCTGAATGGCAATGCCGAGGGACAGCGCCAGTGCGCTTGCCGCAGTAATTTGCGTATTTCCCGAAAGAAAGCCTGCATACACCACGCCGACTGCCATTCCCTCCGGAATGTTATGTAAGGTCACCGCCAGCACCATCATGGTGGTGCGCCCGAGTTTGCTTTTCGGACCCTCGGCCTGTTCACTTCCCACATGAAGATGGGGAATCAAACGGTCAAGCAGGAGCAAAAACAGCACGCCGACCCAGAAGCCGATAAAGGCAGGGAGGAAGGACAGCTTGCCCATGCCCTCCGACTGCTCGATGGCGGGGATCAGCAGACTCCATATCGACGCCGCCACCATCACCCCGGCGGCAAAGCCCGCAAGGGCGCGCTGCACCAGATCCCCAAGGGATTTTTTCATAAAGAACACGCAGGCCGCGCCCAGTGTTGTTCCCAAGAAAGGGATCATGATTCCAAGAAAGGTTTCCATTTGTCTCACCGCCTTT
>ENA-OPXM01000357-OPXM01000357.1-human-gut-metagenome-genome-assembly--contig:-NODE-357-length-29056-cov-4.424020_pt1 | contig 29056 bp, 20 predicted proteins | sample MGYA00241707_ERZ502035 | MGnify/ENA primary metagenome ERZ502035 (study PRJEB25962, sample SAMEA2043051) | human gut metagenome | biome: human gut; feature: human-associated habitat; material: faeces... | reverse complement strand
CGGGCGTAAGAGATTTGAAGGGAGCTGTCCTTAGTACGAGAGGACCGGGATGGACGTACCTCTGGTGCACCAGTTGTCCTGCCAAGGGCATAGCTGGGTAGCTATGTACGGACGAGATAAACGCTGAAAGCATCTAAGCGTGAAACTCCCCCTAAGATGAGATCTCTCATCCTTTATGGAGTAAGGGCCCAGAAAGACGATCTGGTTGATAGGCCGGAGGTGGAAGTGCAGTAATGTATGGAGCTGACCGGTACTAATAGCCCGAGGGCTTGACCTACGATTATGCAGGCAATCCAAGCCTTACTCACAGTCGCAGTTATGTTGTTCGGTTTTGAGGGTGCAGCCCCCAATATAGTTGGTGCTTATTAGGGCGAGGGTCCACCCGTTCCCATCCCGAACACGGAAGTTAAGCTCGCTTCTGCCCACGATACTTGGCTGGAGACGGCCCGGGAAAATAGGTAGCGCCAACACAAGCGGACATCTTCGGATGTCCGCTTTTTTTCGCGCGTTTATGTAATTTTTTTGCCGGATTTCATAATTTGTTCAAAGTTTTTTCACCATTCCCAGAGATGGATCTGTATAATAGATAACTATGAAAAGTGTGCCTATCAGAGCTCTATCAAAACCGGGCATACTGCATCATGAGCGAATACAAATTACCAGACCGCTCAAATAGCGCGGAAAAGGTTGATTTTTTGTGCTGAACCTGCTATAATGAACGGACTTGTCAAAGGATAACCGGAAAAGGATTTTTGTTATGCTGAGAAGATTCAAATCGTCTGTTACCTTTTTAATGAAGCTGCTGGCCTTTCTGCTGTGTGCCGCCTGCTTTTTCGGCCTGTTCGGACTGGAATATTTCTTCCTTCTGCGCCCCAGCCGCACCCTGGGCGTCACGGCGGTGGCCTTTGTGGTGGTCTACATCCTGATGACCAAGGTCTACGGCGGCTTCGACATCGGAAAGCGTAAAAGCAAGCCCATCGTGTTCTCCATGGCCCTGACGCTGCTGCTGACGGACCTGGTGACGCACTTCCTGCTGTGCATCATGAATACCACCGTCATCCACGGGGGACGCTTTGTGTATGAGTGCCCGCTGCTGCTGCTGGCGGTCTATATGCTGCAGGTGGCCCTGGTGATCATCATGGCCTACGGCGGCAACGACCTGTACTTCAAGGTCAACAAGCCCCAGCGCTGCCTGATGGTGGCCCGCCGGGGCGAGTGCATCGAGGACCTGATCAAAAAAGTGGGCCGCTATAAAAAGCAGTACAACATCCAGCAGGTGGCCTGGCTGGACCAGCCGGACCTGCTGACCTGCGTGGACCACGCCGACGCCGTGTTCCTGTATGAGCTCTCCGTCCGGGAGCGCACCGACCTGGTGGAATACTGCTACCAGACCCGCAAGGACCTGTACTACAGCCTGGAGATGTCCGACGTGGTGGCCATGGCCGGGGAGCGGGTCATGTTCGACGACAAGACCATGATGTACTGCCCGGTCCGGGAGCTGCGGTTCGAGGAGCGCATCGTCAAGCGCCTGGGGGATATCCTGGTGTCCGTGGTGGGCCTGGTGCTGACCTCCCCCATCCTGCTGGTAACGGCCCTGGCCATCCGCCTGGAGGACGGCGGCCCGGTGTTCTACCGCCAGAAGCGCGCCACCTACGGCGGCCGGGTGTTCGAGGTGTACAAATTCCGCTCCATGCGGGCCCAGGACGGCAGCATCCACGTCTCCGCCAAGAAGGATGACGACCGCATCACCAAGGTGGGCCACATCATCCGCAAATTCCGCATCGACGAGCTGCCCCAGCTGATCAACGTCCTGAAAAGCGACATGAGCATCGTGGGCCCCCGGCCCGAGATGCTGGAAAACGTGGAAAAATATACCGACGACCTGCCGGAGTTCCGCTATCGCCTGCGGGCGAAGGCGGGGCTCACCGGCCTTGCCCAGATTTACGGCAAATACAACACCTCTCCCCGGGACAAGCTCATCATGGACCTGGCCTATATCCAGCAGTACAGCGTCTGGCTGGACCTGAAGCTGATTCTGCGGACGGCTCTGGTGCTGCTGACGCCGGAGGAGAGCACCGAGGCCTTCGAGGACAAGAAAACGGAGGAAAAACCGTAATGCATACCACAAAGCGCGCCGTGCTGCTCAGCTGCTCCGACCACTATAACCACCGTCTCTACGTCATCGACGGCTATCTCAGGTCCCTGGGCTACGAGACGGTGTACTACACCAGCGACTTTGACCACACCTCCAAAAAGGTGTTCCGCTGCACGGTCCCCGGCTGCCGCCAGATCCATGTGCGGCCCTATCAGAAAAACCTGTCCCTGTCCCGGATTTTGTCCCATCGGGACTTTGCCCGCCTGGTGTTCCGGGAGCTGGAGCAGGACCCTCCGGATGTGGTGGTGGCCCAGCTGCCCCCCAACTACCTGGCCCATTATGCCGCCCGCTTCAAGGCCCGGCACCCGGAAACCAGGCTGATCTTCGAGATTTTTGACATGTGGCCGGAGACTTTCCCCTCCGGCTCCATGAAGCGCCTGCTGGCCCTGCCCTTTTCCGTGTGGGCCGGTCTGCGGGATAAGAACCTCTCCGCCGCGGACCGGGTGATCCCCGAGTGCAGGCTGTTCTGCCGCAAGCTGGGTCTGCCGGAGGAAAACGCCATCTACCTGGCCTCCCGCCGCGACCCGAACCAGACGCCGGAGGCCCATCTGCGCTCCGACGGACTGGACCTGTGCTACCTGGGGGCCATCAACAACGTGGTGAACGTCGACGCCATCGCCGGCCTGACGGCCCAATTGGCCCGGTTGAAGCCCGTCACCGTCCATGTCATCGGCGACGGCGAGAAATGCCCTCAGCTGCTCCAGGCCCTGCGTGACGCCGGGGCAGAGGTGGACTGGCTGGGCGTGGTGTTTGACGAGAGCCGGAAGCACGAGGTCATGAGCCGCTGCCACTTCGGCTTCAACCTGATGAAGCCCGACGTGTGCGTGGGCCTGACCATGAAGTCCGTGGACTATTTCCGCCACGATCTGCCCATTCTCAACAACATTCCCGCCGACACTGCCGAACTGGTGGATCGGGAACAGGTGGGCCTCAACGTGGGGGAGGACACGGCGGCCCAGGTGGCCGCCATGACGGTGGAGGACTGCCTGCGCATGCGTAAGAACGTCCGCCGAGTCTTTGACGAGAACTTTGACCTGCCGGTGGTGCAGGCCCGATATGCCGCCCTGCTGCAGGGCATTGTGTGAGGATACGACCGTGGAAAAACAGATATTGATCCTGCTGGCTGCCTACAAGGGCGGCCGGTTTATCCGGCCCATGGTGGACTCCATCCTGGCGCAGGACGTGGGGGGTTGGAGGCTGATCCTGTCGGACGACGGGGAGGATACCGCCCCCATTTTGCAGGAATACGCCGATAAATATCCGGATAAAATAACGCATTATCGTTCCGGCCGCCGGTTCGGCAGCGCCCAGAAGCACTTCATGCACCTGCTGGAGCAGTTTGGCAGCCAGGCCGACTACATCATGTTCAGCGACCAGGACGACGTGTGGCACCCGGACAAGGTGCGCCTGACCCTCCGGCTCATGGAGCAGGCGGAGACGGACCCGGCCCTGCCGGTGCTGGTCCACACGGACCTGCGGGTGGTGGACGGCCAGCTGCATGAGATGGACCCCTCCTTCCAGCACTATTCCGGCCTGGACGGCCATCGTCTGGCGCTGGAGCAGCTGCTGGTGCAGAATGTGGTCACCGGCTGCACCATGATGATCAACCGCTCCCTGGCCCGGCTTGCCTGCCGCCCGGTGGGGGAGGGGGATATGCTGATGCACGACTGGTGGCTGGCGCTGATCGCCGCCGCCATGGGCCGGGCCGTGTTCCTGGACCGCGCCACCATTGACTACCGCCAGCACGGCGGCAACGTGGTGGGGGCCAAGGATCCCCGCTCGGCGGGTTATGTGCTGCAGAAGCTCAAGGGCGGCGCGGTGCGCCGTTCCCTGGTGGATACGGCCCGGCAGGCCGGGGCCTTCCTCTCCTGCTATCGTCAGGAGCTGACCCCGGACCAGCAGGCCCTGCTGGCGGACTATGCCGCCGCCCCCGAAAAGGGAAAACTGGCCCGGCTGGCCCTTTACCGGCGGCGGGGCCTGTGGAAGTACGGCCTGAACCGCCGTATCGGACAAATTCTTTGGTGGTGAATCTTTTGCAAAATCGAATCCGTAACATAACGGAGGAGTTCCGGCGGGGTACCTTTACCCAGCGGTGCAGCCAGCTCTCCTTCGGAATCTTGTGCCTGTTCCTGCTGGAGTGCAGCATCACCGGCGGCGGCCGCTATTGGGAGGTTGGACCTGTCAGCGTCCGCATTCTGCTGGGTGGCCTGGCGGCTGTGCTGGCCCTGCCGGAGCTTTTCCGGCATCTGGGCGCATACCTGAAAAAACCCGCCGTCTGGCTGACCCTGGCCTTCGTGGCCTGGCTGGCCTTCTGTGCCTGGCGGGGCGTCCGGGCGGAAAACCGCATGGACGTGCTGATCACCGACATCAAGGGCTTCATGTGGCTGTTCCTGGTGCCTGTGCTGGTGGCCACGGTCCGGTCCCGTGACCGGCTGCGGACTCTGCTGAGCTGGGTGCTGGCGGGGGCGCTGATCCAGGCGGCCCTGATCCTGGCGGTGAACGCCGCCGTGGTGCTGATGGACGACCCTGCCCCTCTGTGCCGGTGGCTGAACGAGCACACCGTAGGCATCGTGGACGTGGTGTCGGCGCGGCTGGTCCGTGTGTTCTTCAAAAGCAGTCCCTATATGATCGTGGGCTGTGTGGTGGCCCTGTTCCGTCAGGCCCGGGCCCCCAAGCTCCGCTGGCGCTATGTGCTGGCAGTGGGCCTGCTGTTCAACGCCCTGCTTTTAAGCTATACCCGCTCCCTGTACGGAGCTTTGGGGCTGACGGCCCTGGTCAGCATCATCGCGGTGCTGGTGCTGTGCCCGGAGGGCCGCAAGCGGACGCTGGCGTTTCTGCTGGCTGCCGTGGTGTGCTTCGGCGTGCTGGTCACGGTGCAGGAATTTGCCCTGGAGGGCAGCTACCTGAGCTTTGCCGTGTCCCGCACCATCGGCAAGGAGGTTCCCACCTCCTGGGCCTCCCAGCTGCGGTCCCAGTTCCGGGGCGAGGACCCCGGCGATTCCCCCGACGACGGCGAGATGGACAGCCAGCGCTCCTATATCGAGGTCACCGAGAAGTCCGACCAGCTGCGGCAGGAGACCAAGGACAGCCTGAATGTCTACATTCAGCGCAGTCCCATCATCGGCTGCGGCCTGGGCGCGTCGGCGGCCAACCGCGACAAGGGCGTGGACGAGTATTTCTATCTGGACATGCTGGCCCGGACGGGTGTCGTGGGCCTGCTGCTGTACATGCTGCCTTTTGGCTATGTGGTGGTCTGGTGCCTGCGGCGGCGGGAGCTGCTGCGGGAGTGCCCGGAGGGGGCGGCCGTGGTCTGCGGCCTGTGCACCTTCTGGATCGTCACCTGGTTCAACCCCTGGATGAACGCTGTGCTGGGCATCGCCTGGTACGCCGTCACCCTGTCGGTGCCCACGGCTTTAGAGGAGCACAGCATCTGAATCCCACGCAACAGGAGATGTTTTCCCCATGGCGAATGAATCAAGCGGAAAAAAAGCCCTGAAGGCCGGACTTGGCTACACGGTGGGCAATATGCTGGTGAAGGGCCTGTCCTTCCTGGCCATCCCCCTGTTTGCCCGGCTGATGACGGTGGAGGACTTCGGCATTTACAGCACCTTCAGCTCCTATGTGATGATCATGACGGTGCTGGCGGGCTTCACCCTCCACACCAGCGTCCGCAACGCAAAGCTGGATTATGTGGACCTCACCGGTTCCTACTGCTCCTCCGTGACCCTGCTGGTCATCGGCAACTCCCTGCTGCTGCTGGGCCTGAGCCTGGTGTTTGCCTCACCGCTGGCCCGGTCCCTGAGCCTGGAGCAGCCGTATCTTCCGGCGCTGATCGTGCTGGAGAGCTTCGGCATGGCCATGCTGACCTTCTACAACTCCGTCCTTTCGGTGGACTATAAGTATAAGGAGTACCTGGTACTGAGCCTGGTGTATGCCGTGGCCGGCATCGGCGGCTCCGTGCTGCTGATCCTGACCCTCTGCCGGGGCCAGGGATACCTGGGCCGCATCCTGGGCACCCTGATCCCCGCGGTGCTGGTGGGCATCTATGTGGTGATCCGCCTGTGGCGGAAGGACCGCCCCCGCATCAGCCGGGAATACTGGCGCTACGGCATGGCCATCAGCCTGCCCACGGTGCCCCACGGCCTGAGCCAGTTGCTGCTGAACCAGTTTGACCGCATCATGATCAAGTCCATCATCGGCAGCACCGAGGCCGGGCTTTACAGCTTTGCCTATAACGTGGGCATGATCTTCCAGGTGATCACCAATTCCATGGACACCGCCTGGGCACCCTGGTTCTTTGAAAAGATGAAGGCCAAGGAGTATCCGGCCATTCGCCGGGCGGCCTCGGCGTATGTGGTGTTTGTGTCCATCGGGGCCATGGCCCTGGCACTGATCTCTCCGGAGGTCATCCTCATTGCCGGCGGCTCCAAATACAGCGACAGCCGCTACGTGACCATGCCCATCGTGCTGTCCATGTACTACGCATTTTTGTATACCCTGCCCTCATCGGTGGAGTATTACTATAAGAAAACCAAGCTCATCGCCCTGGGCACCATGCTGGCGGCGGGCATGAACATCCTGCTCAACGCCGTGTTCATTCCGACCTTCGGCTATGTGGCGGCGGCCTACACCACCGTGGCCTGCTACCTGCTGTATTACCTGCTGCATGTGGTATTTGCCTGGTGGGTCCACAAGGGCATGGTGTATGACATTCTCCAGCAGTTCCTCTGGCTGGGGATCGTGTCGGTGGTGTCGCTGGTGACGGTGGCCCTGACGGACCTGTTCTGGATCCGGATGGGACTGCTGGCGGCCCTTCTGGGCGTGTGCGCGCTGTGGGCTCTCCGCCACCGGGACCAGGTGGCCCGGACCCTTGCGGTGTTCCGCAAAAAATCGGCCTGAAATCGGGACAAAACCCCGGGTTTTGCGGGACATCCCGCCCTGTCCCGGGACGGAAATATAAGAGAAGTTACGAAATAACGGATAGGAGTGAGATAAGTGGAGGAACTGACGCTTCGGCAAATGCAGGAGGGAGCTCTGAACATTCTCAAGAAATTGGACGGCATCTGCCGGGAGCAGGGACTGCGGTATTTCCTGTTTTACGGCACGCTGATCGGGGCCATCCGCCACAAGGGCTTCATTCCCTGGGATGACGACCTGGACGTGGCCATGCCCCGGCCGGACTTTGACAAGCTGGTGGCATACTGCCGCCGGCACCGGGAGGAGCTTCAGCCCATGCAGCTGATGACCGTGGACGACAACCCACAGTATGTGTACCCCATCGCCCGGTTCAGCGACACCCGCTACCGGGTGAAGTACCAGGGCATCCGGGATTACGGCCTGGGACTGTTTGTGGACATTTATCCGCTGGACGGCTGCGGTGACACGGAGGAGGAGGCCAGGGCCTGGGTGCAGCAGCCCATGCGGGATGTGAAGTTCATCAACTGCTGCGCCGCCGACCGGTTCACCCCCAGCCGCCGGGGCTGGCTTCACACCCCCGCCAAGCTGGCGGGCTTTGCCTGGGCCCGGCTCCACGGAAGCGCCCATTACATCCACCGCATCGAGGCCTGGGCCCGGCAGAAGGACTATGAGAAGTGCCGCTATGTGGGCTGCACCGTTTGGGATACCAACTGGAACATCGTGTTCCTGCGGGAGGACCTGGAAAAAACGCTGTATGTTCCCTTTGAGGATGCAGAGTTCCCCATTCCCGCCGAATATGACCGGATACTGCGCCATACCTATGGCGATTACATGACGCCCCCGCCGCCGGAACAGCGGATCGGGCAGCATTTTTACACCGTATGGCCCAAGGAACAAGGGGCCGCGGAGGAACATAAGGAAGGAGCCATCTCATGAAAGGTATCGTTTTGGCCGGCGGAGCCGGTACGCGCCTGTACCCCCTGACCATGGTCACCAGCAAGCAGCTGCTGCCGGTGTATGACAAGCCCATGATCTATTACCCCCTGTCCACCCTGATGATGGCGGGGATCCGGGACATTCTCATCATCTCCACCCCCACGGATCTGCCCAATTTCGAGCGTCTGCTGGGGGACGGAAGCCAGTTCGGCATCCGGCTGAGCTATAAGGTGCAGCCCTCCCCCGACGGGCTGGCCCAGGCGTTCCTGCTGGGCGAGGAGTTCATCGGCGACGACTGCTGTGCTATGGTGCTGGGAGACAACATTTTCTACGGCAGCGGCTTCCGGGCCCGCCTGAAGCAGGCGGCGGCGGACGCACAGCAGGGCCGGGCCAGTATTTTCGGCTACTACGTCAACGACCCCGAGCGCTTCGGCATCGTGGAGTTCGACGAAACCGGCAAGGTCATCTCCGTGGAGGAGAAGCCCCAGCATCCCAAGAGCAACTACTGCATCACGGGGCTGTATTTCTACGACAACCGGGTGGTGGACATGGCCAAGCGGGTGAAGCCCAGCGCCCGGGGCGAGCTGGAGATCACCGACCTGAACCGCTTCTATCTGGAGGACGGCACCCTGAACGTGCAGCTGCTGGGCCGGGGCTATGCCTGGCTGGACACCGGCACCATGGACTCCCTGGTGGATGCGGCGGACTTTGTGCGCACCATCGAGACCCGCCAGGGCTCCCAGATCGCGGCCCTGGAGGAGATCGCCTTCAACGAGGGCTGGATCGACCGGGAGACCCTGCTCCAGTCCGCCCAGCGCTATGGCAAGTCCCCCTACGGCCAGCATCTGATGCACGTGGCCGAGGGCAAAATTCGTTATTGATAGGTGGCCTGTATGAAAATTCTGGATACGAAAATTCCCGAGGTAAAGATCATCAAGCCGGACGTGTTCGGCGATCACCGGGGCTGGTTCATGGAGACCTGGTCCCAGCCCAAGTATGAATCCCTGCATTTTGCGCCCATGCAGGACAACGAGAGCTTCACCGCCAAGAAGGGGACCCTGCGGGGCATCCACTTCCAGCAGGACCCCATGGCCCAGGCCAAGATCGTCCGGGTGGTGCGGGGCGCCGTGATGGACGTGGCGGTGGACCTGCGGAAGGGGTCCCCCACCTATTTGCAGTGGGTATCCGTGGAGCTCAGCGCCGAGAACAAGCGCCAGTTCTACATTCCCCGGGGCTTCGGCCACGGGTTCGTGACCCTGACGGACGACGTGGACTTCTGCTATAAGGCGGACAACCTGTACGACCACCCCAGCGACCGGTCCATCCGCTTTGACGACCCCGCCATCGACGTGGACTGGGGCGTGACGGATCCGATCCTGTCCGACAAGGACAAGAACGCCCCCCTGCTGGCGGACAGCGACTGCAACTTCGTGTACGGAAAGGACGAGTGAGCCAATGACCATTATCGTTACCGGCGGCGCCGGCTTTATCGGCAGCAACTTTGTGTTCCATATGCTCAAGGAGCACCCCGACTACCGCATCGTGTGCCTGGACAAGCTGACCTACGCGGGGAACCTGTCCACCCTGGCTCCTGTGATGGACAACCCCCACTTCCGCTTTGTGAAGGCGGATATCTGCGACCGGGAGGCCGTTTACAAGCTGTTTGAGGAGGAGCACCCCGACATGGTGGTGAACTTCGCCGCCGAGAGCCATGTGGACCGTTCCATCGAGGACCCCGGCGTGTTCCTGCAGACCAACATCATCGGCACCGCCACCATGATGGATGCCTGCCGCAAATACGGCATCCAGCGCTATCACCAGGTGTCCACCGACGAGGTGTACGGCGACCTGCCCCTGGACCGGCCGGACCTGTTCTTCACCGAGGAGACCCCCATCCACACCTCCAGCCCCTACTCCAGCTCCAAGGCTGCCGCCGACCTGCTGGTGCAGGCGTATCACCGGACCTATGGTCTGCCTGTTACCATCAGCCGCTGCTCCAACAACTACGGGCCCTATCACTTCCCCGAGAAGCTGATCCCCCTGATGATCGCCAACGCCCTGAACGACAAGCCCCTGCCGGTGTACGGCGAGGGCCTCAACGTCCGGGACTGGCTGTATGTGGAGGATCACTGCCGGGCCATCGACCTGATCATCCATAAGGGCCGGGTAGGCGAGGTGTACAACGTGGGCGGCCACAACGAGATGCGCAACATCGACATTGTGAAGCTGATCTGCAAGGAGCTGGGCAAGCCCGAGAGCCTCATCGTCCATGTGGCGGATCGGAAGGGCCACGATATGCGCTATGCCATCGACCCCACCAAGATCCACAACGAGCTGGGCTGGCTGCCAGAGACCAAGTTCGCCGACGGCATCAAAAAGACCATCGACTGGTACCTGAATCACCGGGAATGGTGGGAGACCATCATCTCCGGCGAGTATCAGGACTATTACGAGAAAATGTACGGCAATCGCTGAGCCATGGAGCAGCAGGCAGTAGAAGTCCGGATGGGGCAGACGCACCTGGGCTTTGTGGACGCGGCAAAGGGCCTGGGCATGCTGGCCATCATCTGGGGCCACATGGACTACCTGTGGAGCACCAGCTCCGTATGGTTTTCCTCCTTCAAGATCGCTGTGTTCTATGTGGTGGTGGGCCTGCTGAAGGCATACCGCTATGGGGAGCGGGGCCAGAGGGATTCCTGTGCACAGGTGATGAAAAAACGCTGGTATTCCCTGGTGATCCCCTATGGCGTGTTTTCGGCTCTGGCGATTCTGGCGCACCTGGCTTTTCTCACCATACACGGTGGTAGCAGACTGGCGGCCCTGAAGGGGGACGTGATCCTGACGGTGACGCTGCGGGGTGTTGCCACCCTGTGGTTTCTGCCTACGCTGCTGATCGCCGAGCTGCTGTTTGCGGCGGTGCGGCCGGAGGGCTGGTCTGCCGCCAAGCGCATACTGGTGTGTGTCCTGGCGCCGGCTATCCTGTGCGTCATCGGCTATTTCTATCAGGGAATGGATATTCCGGGGCGGATCGCCTGTGGGTGCAGGTGGTGCGCAACCTGTTTATTGTTCTGGCCAAGAGCGTCAGCGGCTTTTGGTTCATGCTGTGCGGGTATCTGCTTTACCGGCTGGGAAGGCTGCCGGTGCTGGCGGTCCTGCTGGCGGTGAATCTGGGCCTGTCGCTGCTGAGTCCGGACCTGGATTTCAACTCCTTTAAGCTGGGGTCCTTTGCTCCGGTGTTCTATCTCAACGGTGTGTTGGGTTCCGTGGCCGTTCTGGAGCTGCTGCGCTGGCTGGAGGCCCGCATATCCCTGAGGCCCCTGATCTGGTGCGGCAGGCACTCCATGTTCCTGATGGCCACGCATCTGCCCTGGCAGATCGCGCCGGAGCTGGTGATGCTGGGCAAGCGTTTTTACCTGGCACAGACGCCGACGGCGCCGTATTTCCTGATGATGCTGGCGGAGTTCGCGGTGCTGATGCTTATTGAGGCTGCACTGGTCTGGTGCAAAGAGAAGGTCAAAGCCGCCATGACCGGGCGCTGGGGAAAAGAGCGGCCCATCTGCAAGGCGGTCAAGTATCTGTAACGAGGAGGTTACAAGCAATGAAGGTATTGGTAACGGGCGTGGGCGGTCAGCTGGGCCACGACGTCATGAACGAGCTGGCCCGCCGGGGCCATCAGGGCGTGGGCAGCGACATTGCCCCGGTATACAGCGGCATCGCCGACGGCTCCGCCGTGACGGGGATGCCCTATGTGGCCATGGACATCACCAATGAGCAGCAGGTGCGGCAGGTGATGGACCAGGTGCGGCCCGACGCCGTGATCCACTGCGCCGCCTGGACGGCGGTGGACCTGGCCGAGGACGCCGACAAGCAGCCCAAGGTCCGGGCCATCAACGTGGACGGCACCGCTCATCTGGCGGCGGCGTGCAAGGCCCAGGACTGCAAGATGATGTACATTTCCACGGACTATGTGTTCAATGGGCAGGGCCAGACGCCCTGGCAGCCGGACTGCAAGGACTATCAGCCCCTGAATTTCTACGGCGAGACCAAGCTGGGCGGCGAGCTGGCCGTCAGCTCCCGGCTGGAGAAGTATTTCATCGTGCGGATCGCCTGGGTGTTCGGCCTGAACGGCAAGAACTTCATCAAGACCATGCTCCAGCTGGGCAAGACCCACGACAAGCTGCGGGTGGTGTGCGACCAGATCGGTACGCCTACCTATACCCTGGACCTGGCCCGGCTGCTGGCGGATATGATCGAGTCCGACAAGTACGGGTATTACCACGCCACCAACGAGGGCGGGTATATCTCCTGGTACGACTTCGCCTGCGAGATCTTCCGCCAGGCGGGGCTGCCGGTGCAGGTGGACGCCGTGACCACGGCGGAATACGGCGCGTCCAAGGCGGCCCGGCCCTTCAACAGCCGCCTGGACAAGAGCAAGCTGGCGGAGAACGGCTTCACGCCGCTGCCGGAGTGGAAGGACGCCCTGAGCCGGTATCTCCGGGAGCTGGGCGACAATCAGTAAGCGAAAAAATACCGGCTGCGCAGCAGCCGGTGTTTTTTTGTCCTTTTCAGGGGAAGAAAAATGCGCTATACTGTCAGATGAGAGTTTTTTGGGACAGCGGAGGTGGTATCCTGCTGTCGGAAAGGAGGCGGGCAGATGCTTCATATATGGGTGGGCCGGGCCGGGTCCGGGAAATCCCGGCGGGTGCTGGAGGCTATGGAAAAGACCCGCCGTCTGCGGCGGCAGGTGCTGCTGGTGCCGGAGCATATCTCCCACGAGGCGGAGGTGGACCTGTGCCGGGCCCTGGGACCCACGGCGTCCCGGGACGCGGAGGTGCTGAGCTTCCGGAGCCTGTCGTCCCGGGTGCTGGCGGAAACCGGCGGCCTGGCGGAGTTTACCCTGGACAACGGGGGAAAGCTGCTGACCATGCGGCGGGTGCTGCAGGAGCTGGCCCCGGAGCTGCGGGTATTCGGACGGCCCAGCCAGCGGGCGTCGTTCCTGCGGCAGCTGACGGACCTGACGGAGGAGTTCTACGCCTACGAGATCGGCCCCCAGGCCCTGTACCGGCAGGTGGAGGACCTGGACGGGGCCATGGGCGGCAAGCTGCGGGACATCGCCCTGATATACGCCGCCTATGACGCCCGGCTGCGCAGCGGCGATTTCGATGCCCGCTCCCGGCTCCAGAAGCTCCGGGAGCACCTGGAGGGAAGCGGCTATCTCCGGGGCTGCGACGTGTATCTGGACGGTTTTTCATACTTCAACCGCCAGGAGGAGAGCATTCTGGAGCTGGTGCTGCGGCAGGCCGAAAGCGTCACGGTGACGCTGCTGGGAGACCGGAGCAGCGACCGGCTGTTCCAGAACGCCCTGCGCCAGCGGATGCGCCTGGAGCGCATGGCCCGTCGGGCGGGGCAGGAGTTGGACGTGCTGTGGTGCGAAAGCCGGGGGCAGGGCCCCCTGGGGCACCTGGAAGCCCACTTTTTCGGCCAGGAGGTCCCCTACGACGGGGAACCGGAGGGCCTGGAGCTGTACCAGGCGGCCACGGCCTTTACCGAGGTGGAATGGGTGTCCCAGCAGCTGCGGCAGCTGGCGGCGGAGGGCTATCGCTGGCGGGAAATGGGCGTGTGCGCCCGGAATATGGAGGTCTACGGCCCGCTGCTGGAGAGCGTGTTCCGCCGGGACGGCATCCCGGCCTATATCAGCCGCCGCAGCGACCTGCTGGAAAAGCCCCCCATCACCATGCTGCTGGGGGCACTGGACGCCGTCACCGGCGGCTTCGACCGGGAGGACGTGTTCCGCTGCCTGAAAACCGGCCTGGGCGGCATCACCCCGGACGAGTGCGACATTCTGGAAAATTACGTCATCCTGTGGGACATCCGGGGCAGTTCCATGTGGCTGCGGGAGGGGGACTGGACGGCAAGCCCCGACGGATACGGCCGGGAGCCGACGGAGCGCAGCGCCGCCCGGCTGGAGCGGGTGAACGGCATCCGGCGGCGGGTGCGCCTGCTGCTGGAGCCTCTGTACCGGGGGATGCGCACCGCCGGGGCGGCCCGGCAGAAGGCGGAGTGCCTGTATGGGTTTTTGCAGGAGGCCGGTGTGCCGCAGACCCTGGAGGACACGGCGAAAAAGCTCCTGGAGGAGGACCGGCCCCAGCTGGCGGAGGAATATGTCCAGCTGTGGGCGATCTTCTGCGGGGTGCTGGACCAGTTTGCGGAAATCCTGGGGGATACGGAGCTGTCCGGCGAGGAGTTCGCCCGGCTCCTGCGGCTGGTGCTGACCCAGTACAGCGTGGGCACCATCCCGGCCACCCTGGACCAGGTGAAGGTCAGCGAGATCACCCGCAACGACCGGCACCGGGTGAAGTGCCTGTTCCTGCTGGGAGCCAACGACCATGTGCTGCCCATGCCCCCCAGCGGCCACGGCCTGCTGGATCCGGAGGACCGGGCCGCCCTGCAGCAGCGGGAAATTTTGCTGTCGGACGCCAGCTTCGACCCGCTGGACAACGAATTGCAGAATATTTACGCCTGCCTGGCCCAGCCCACGGACCGGCTCACCGTCAGCTGGCCGGTGGGGGACGTCAACGGCAGCCAGCTGCGCCCCTCCTTTGTGGTGCAGCGGATGGAAAAGCTGTTTCCCCGGCTGCGGGTGACCCGGGAGGACGGCAGCTACCGGCGCAGGCTCCCCGCCACGGCCCTGGAGCTGGCGGGAGAGGACCCCGCCCTGCGGCAGTATTTCCGCGGGCGGGGAGACTATGACCGGGTGCTGGACGCCATGGACCGGGGCCGGGCCCTGGGCCGGGGACGGCTGTCCGGCCCGGCGGTGGAGGCCCTGTATGGCCGCTCCCTGCATATGTCCGCCTCCCGGATGGACCAGGTAAAGCGGTGCCATTTCGGGTATTTCATGCAGTACGGCCTGCGGGCAAAGGACCGCCGCCCGGCGGGGTTCGAGGCCCCGGAGATCGGCACGTTTATCCACTATCTGCTGGAAAACGTGGCCCGGGAGGTCAAGACCCGGGGCGGCTGGGCCGCGGTGCAGCAGCCGGAGCTGCGGCAGCTGGTCCGGGAATATACGGACCGCTACGCCCGGGAGGAGATCGACGGATATCAGGAGAAAAGCGCCCGGTTCCGGTATCTCTTTTCCCGGCTGCGGACGGCGGCCTATGCCATTGTGGAGGACATGGCCGGGGAGCTGGCCCAGTCGGACTTTTCCCCGGTGGCCTTTGAGCTGGGCTTCGGCGGAAAGGACGGGCAGCTCCCTGCCGTGACCATCACCGAGGGGGATCAGCGCCTGTCCGTCAGCGGCAAGGTGGACCGGGTGGACGGCTGGCTCCACGACGGCAGGCTGTATCTGCGGGTGGTGGACTACAAAACCGGGAAAAAGTCCTTCGACCTGTCGGACCTGCGGTACGGCCTGGGGATCCAGATGCTGCTGTACCTGTTCACCCTGGAGCAGGAGGGCCGCAGCTACTTCGGCTATCCCATCGTCCCGGCGGGGGTACTGTACCACCCGGCCCGGGAGGTGATCCTGAAAGCGGACCGGGGCATCCAGCCGGAGAAGCTGCAGCTGGCCCTGCAGAGCGCCCTGCGCCGCAGCGGCATGGTGCTCTCCGACCCCCAGGTGCTGCGGGCCATGGAGCACAGCGCCCTGGAATCGCCCCATTACCTGCCCATCAAGGTGAAAAAGGACGGCTCCATCGCCGACGGCGTCGCCTCGGCGGAGCAGCTGGGCAAGCTGGGCCGCTATGTGGACCGCCTGCTGCACCAGATCGCCCGGGAGATCGGCTCCGGCAGCATCGACGCCGACCCGGTGGCCCACGGCCCCCAGGACCGGGCCTGCCAGCACTGCGACTTTGCCGCCGCCTGCGGGTTCCAGGAGGGCCGGGGCGGTGACCGGGTGCGGTACATCAGAAGCGTAGACCCGGGAGAATTCTGGAAATTTGTGGAGGAAGAAAGCCGAGAGGAGGGATCGCCATGCCGCTGACGCCGCAGCAGGAAACGGCCGTATATAACCGGGGCGGAAGCCTGCTAGTGTCCGCCGCCGCAGGCTCCGGCAAAACCAAGGTCCTGGTGGAGCGCCTGTTTTCCTATATGGAGCAGGAGGGCTGCCAGGTGGACGACTTCCTGATCATCACCTATACCAAGGCCGCCGCAGCGGAGCTGCGGGGCAAGATCGCCCAGGAGCTGACCCGCCGGGTGGCGGAGCGCCCCGGGGACGGCCACCTGCGGCGGCAGATGCTGCGGGTGTATCAGGCGGACATCAAAACGGTGGATGCCTTCTGCGCCGGGCTTCTGCGGGAGAACGTCCACCTGCTGCCGCCGGTGGAGGAGCACAGCCTGACCCCGGATTTCCGGGTGCTGGACGAGCAGGAGGCCGCCCTGCTGCGCCAGCGGGTGCTGGGCCGGGTGCTGGAGGATTTTTACGCCGGCATCGAGGGGGACGAAAACGCCCGCCTGCTGGCGGAGACCCTGGGTGCCGGCCGGGACGACCGGGCCCTGGAGGCCCTGGTGCTGGACCTGCACCAGAAGACCCAGAGCCACCCCCACCCCCTGCGGTGGCTGGAGGAGCTGAAGCGGGACTGGGCCAGAACGCCGGAGCACCTGCCGGACACCGGCTGCGGCCGGTATCTCATGGAGGACGCCCTGCGGAAGGCGGACTTCTGGTCCCGGCGGCTGACCCAGGCCGTGGAGGACATGGCGGACTACCCCGCCGTGTACAAAGCCTACGGCGACCGGTTCCTGGAGGCAGCCCAGGCCCTGGAACACCTGCGGGACAAGGCGGAACAGGGCTGGGACAGCCTGGGACAGGCGGTCCCCGTATTCCGCCGGATGGGAGCCGTCCGGGGCGATGAAAACGCCGCCTGCCGGGACCGGTCCAAGGCGGTGCTGGAGCAGTGCAAAAAGGCGTTGAAGGACATCCAGGCCACCTTTTCCGTGCCGGAGGCGGAGCTGCTGGAGGACCTGCGCCAGATGGCCCCGGCCATGCTGGCCCTGCTGAGCCTGACGGCCCGGTTCACCCTGCGCTATCAGGCGGAGAAGGTCCGGCGGAACGTGATGGACTTTTCCGACCAGGAGCACTACGCCATCGACCTGCTGACGGACGGCCAGGGCCAGCCCACGGACCTGGCCCGGCAGGTGGCCTCCCGCTACCGGGAGGTGATGGTGGACGAATATCAGGACAGCAACCAGGTGCAGAACTGCATTTTCCGGGCGCTGTCCGACCGGGAGCGGCGGCTGTTCGCCGTGGGCGACGTGAAGCAGAGCATCTATCGCTTCCGGCTGGCGGACCCCACCATCTTTCTGGAAAAATACCTGTCCTATGTCCCGGCATCGGAAGCGGAGGAGGGCCAGCCCCGGAAGGTGCTGCTGAGCCGGAATTTCCGCTCCCGCCGGGAGGTGCTGGACGGCACCAACTTCGTGTTCCGGTCTGTTATGTCCCGGGAAATGGGAGAAATGGACTACGGCGACGACGAGCAGCTGTACTTCGGCGCGGAGGCGGCGTACCCGCCCCGGCCGGGCATGGAGCCGGAGCTGCACTTCATCAGCGTGGAGAACACCCAGGAGGAGAGCTTCGACCGGACGGAGATGGAGGCCCGGTTCACGGCCCGCCGCATCCGGCGGCTGCTGGACGAGAAATTCCCGGTGCAGGGGGAGGACGGCCGGCCCCGGCCGGTGGAGCCGGAGGACATCGTCATTCTCATGCGCTCCCCCCGGGCCAGGCTGGCGGCCTATACGGCGGCTCTGCGGCGGGAGAATATCCCCTGCACCAGCGGGGAAAGCGAGGCCTTCTTCAGCACCCCGGAGGCGGCGGTGATGGTGTCGTTTTTGCAGATCATCGACAATCCCCGGCAGGATGTGCCGCTGATCGCCGTGCTGCGGTCGCCGCTGTTCGGCTTTTCGGCGGACCGCCTGGCCCTGATCCGGGCGCTGCAGCCGGAGGGGGACTATTACGACGCCCTGTGCCTGGACGACGGCGCGGACACGGCGGACTTCCGGCGGCTGCTGGAGGAGCTGCGGCTGGCGGCCCGGGACATGACGGCGGACCGCCTGCTGTGGAAGCTCTATACGGAGTGCCACGCCCTGGCGGTGTTCGGGGCCATGGAGGGCGGAGCCGCCCGGAAGGAGAACCTCATCGCCCTGTATACCTACGCCGGTCAGCAGGCGGCGGCGGGCCGGGGCAGCCTGTTCGACTTTGTGACCCAGCTCCACGACCTGCTGGAGGAGGGGCGGCAGCCCCCCATCACCACCCGGACCGCTGGCAGCGGGGTGCAGATCATGAGCGTGCACCGGTCCAAGGGACTGGAGTTCCCGGTGGTGATCCTGACGGACCTGCACAAGACCTTCAACGCCGACGACTTCCGCCGTCCGGTGCTGGTGCACCCCCGGCTGGGCCTGGGCACCGAGCGTGTGGACCGGGAAAAGCGCATCCGGTACGACACCGTCACCAAAACCGCCGTGGCGGCGGCCCTGACCCGGGAGAGCAAGTCCGAGGAAATGCGGATCCTGTATGTGGCCCTGACCCGGGCCAAGGAGAAGCTCATCTGCGTGCAGTGCATGGCCCACGGCCGCAAGCGGCTGGCGGACCTTTCGGTGCTGGCGGATATGCCCACGCCGCCGGAGGCGGTGGCCGGGGCCAAATGCCCCGGAGACTGGCTGCTGCTGCCGCTGCTGTGCGCCCCGGAGGGGGAGCCTCTGCGCCGATGGGCGGAGGCGGAGCCCCAGACCCGGGTGGGCCTGGGCGGCGGCTGGCAGGTGCAGGTGTGGGAAAATCCCACGGCTGCGGCGGCCCGGGAACGGGAGGACGCGCCGCAGGAGGCCCCGCCGGAGAGCGCCGTGGAGGTCCAGGAGCTGGACTATCCCCATCAGGCGGCCTGCCGCATCCCCACCAAGGTCACGGCCACCCAGCTGAAGGGCCGGGAGCTGGACGAGGAGATCGCCCAGGGCACGGTCCGGCGGGTGCGGCAGGTGCAGGTGGACACCCCCCGGTTCCTGCTGGGGGAGCGGCCCCTGTCCGCCGCCCAGCGGGGCACGGCCATGCACCTGCTGATGCAGTACCTGGACCTGAACGGCCCGGACCCGGAGGAGCAGGCGGCGTCCCTGACGGCGCGGCATCTGCTGACCCCGGAGCAGGCGGCGTCCCTGGACCTGGCGCAGGTGCGGCGGTTCCTGGCCTCGCCTCTGGCCCAGCGCATCCGCCGGGCGGAGCAGGTGTACCGGGAGTACCGCTTTTCCCTGCTGCTGCCGGCGGCGCTGTATGACCCGGCGGCGGAGCCGGAGGACGAGCTGATGCTCCAGGGCGTGGTGGACTGCGCCTTCCGGACGGAGCAGGGCCTGGTCATCGTGGACTTCAAAACCGACCGCATCAGGCCGGAGGAGGCCCCCGCCCGGGCGGAGCTGTACCGCCCCCAGCTGACGGCGTACAGCCAGGCCCTGAGCCGGGTGCTGGAAACGCCGGTGGCGGAAATGATGCTGTACTTCTTCGCCCCCGGCTACGAGGTCAGACTGTAAAATATACGGCCCTGGCCATCCATCGGGATGGCCAGGGCCTTTATACCGCATCATCGGCAACGATACCGGTAACGTTTCAAAGTGCAATTTGCTCCGAAGCGGCGCTTTGGCGGAAAGGCTTCGGCAAAAAATTGTAAATTTTTTCATATTTTACTTGTAAAGAATCCGTAAATATGGTATTTTATACACAAGCGCCAAACGTAAGGCCGCTATAGATAGCTTTTCGGACCCTTTTCATATCTATAGGCGGCCGCCGCACCTGCGGTTTTGGCAAATTTACAAAAGGGAGAAAGAAAGGCCATGGAAAAAGATCGTCAGGAACCCCGCATTGAGAATGTCTATCAACTGGAAGGGTGCGTGCCGGTGGCAAAGGCAATCCCCTTCGGCCTCCAGCACGTGCTGGCCATGTTTGTGGCCAACATCGCGCCGCTGATCATCATCGCCTCGGTGGCGGTGTACAACGGCCAGCCCTTCAGCGTTATCGAAACCGCCCGGCTGCTGCAGAACTGCATGCTCATCGCCGGTATTGGCACCATGCTCCAGCTTTATCCCGTGTGGAAGATCGGCTCCGGCCTGCCCGTTGTCATGGGCCTGAGCTTCACGTTCCTGGCCGCCTGCATGACCGCCGCCTCCCAGGATTACGGCGTTATGGTGGGGGCCATCATTGTGGGCGGTGTCTTTGAAGGCATTCTGGGCCTGACGGCCAAGTATTGGCGCAAAATCATCTCTCCCATCCTGTCCGCGTGCGTGGTGGTGTCCATCGGCCTGAGCATTCTCAACGTGGGCGTTTCCTCCTTCGGCTCCTCCGCCAAGTATCCCCTGGGCTCCTGGCAGAACCTGCTGGTGGCGGCCATCACCCTGGCGGCGGCGCTGATTTTCCATACCACCCTCAAGGGCGTGGCCAAGCAGCTGTATGTCCTGCTGGGCATGATCGTGGGCTATGTAGTGGCCGTGTGCTTCGGCATGGTGGACTTTGTCGGCATGACCCAGACCATCCGGGAGCTGGGCGTGGTGGCCGTACCCCAGCTGTTCGCCTACACTCCCAAGTTCCAGATGGGCACCATCCTGTCCTTCTGCCTGGTGTTCATCGTCTCCGCCGTGGAAACCATCGGCGACACCACCGCCACCTGCACCGGCGGCCTGGGCCGGGATATCACGGATAAGGAGATCTCCGGCTCCCTGTGCGTGGACGGCTTCGCCTCCGCCCTTTCCGGCGGCGTGTTCGGCTGCTCCCCCATCACCTCCTTCAGCCAGAACGTGGGCCTGATCTCCATGACCCACGTGGTGAACCGCTTCACCATCATGTTCGGCGCCCTGGCCATGATCCTGGGCGGTCTGTTCCCGCCCATCGGCGCTTTCTTCACCACCCTGCCGGACTGCGTGCTGGGCGGCTGCACCGTGATCATGTTCGGCTCCATCATGATGTCCGGCATCCGGATGATGCAGGATGCGGGCCTGGACCAGCGCAACGTGCTGATCGCGGCCACGTCCCTGTGCCTGGGCGTGGGCGTGACCCAGGTGGAGGGCTTCTTCGACAACCTGCCCCCGGTGTTCGGCGAAATTTTCGCCGGGAACATGGTGGCCGGTGTGTTCGTGGTGGGCCTGATCCTGGAGCTGTGCCTGCCCAAGGACCCCAAGCGCTACGAGACCCGGTAAAAATTGGAAATTTCTTCCGCCTTTGCGCCGCAGACAGCCGTCTGCGGCGCTTTTTTCGCGTCCGGCGGAAAAGCATCCTTTATTTAGCGGACATGAAACGCCGTCCGGCGGCGCAAAGTAACTCTGTCGCCGGCGACAAAATTCAAAAACAGGGGTGATCGCATGTATGAAACGCAAAAAAAGCGACGCATACGCAGACCGGCCGCATGGCTGCTGGCCGTGCTGCTCACCGGGGTCCTGTGCTGCCAGGCGGTATGGGCCGATCAGCGCGCCTTGATCCCCGTGGGGAAGGCGGTGGGCATCAAGCTCTTTGCCGACGGCGTGCTGGTGGTGTCCACCTCGGAAACGGACCCCTGCCCGGCCCGGGACTGCGGCATCCGGGAGGGGGACCTGATCGTCAGCTGCAACGGCGAAAAGGTCACCTCCACGGAGGACCTGCAGGCCCTGCTGCAGGCCACCGGAGGCCAGCCCGCCGCCATCGGCCTGCGGCGTGAGGGCAAGACTCTGGACGTCACCGCCGTGCCGGTGCAGGGGGAGGACGGCTCCTGGCGGCTGGGCGCCTGGACCCGGGACAGCATGGCCGGCGTGGGGACCCTGACCTTCTATGACCCGGACACCGGGGCCTACGGCGCTCTGGGCCACGGCATCACCGACACGGACACGGCCCAGCTGATGCCGCTGTCCAGCGGCTCCATTATGGAGACCTCCGTGAAGGCCGTGAAAAAGGGCGAAAAGGGTGAGCCGGGCCAGCTGAAGGGGGACTTCACGGCCCAGCACGACGTGGGCACCGTGTCCGCCAACACCACCGGCGGCATTTTCGGCACCGTGGCGGAGGGGGACTTCGTCTCCGGCACGGCCCTGCCGGTGGCCCAGCGCAGCCAGGTGACCACCGGCCCCGCCACCATCCTCTCCACCGTCTCCGGGGATGATACCCGGGCCTATCAGGTGGAGATCGTGCGGCTGTGCCCCATGAACCGGGACGGCCGGGACCTGCTGCTGAAGGTCACGGACCCCCAGCTGCTGGAGACCACCGGCGGCATCGTCCAGGGGATGAGCGGCAGCCCCATCATCCAGAACGGGCGCTTTGTGGGGGCTGTGACCCATGTGCTGGTGAACGACCCCTCCCAGGGCTACGGCATCCTGCTGGAGCATATGCTGGAGGCGGTGGGATAACAGAACCGGCCAATTTGATGGCGGTAAAACGCGTATTGCGATTATAGAAAAGAACATGCGTGCCGGGATATCCGAAGAAATGCCTGCATTTCCTCCGGGTATCCCGGTTTTTCGGGGGAAAAACCATATTTTCTTATACAAATTTTGAGTGATGTCCAAATAGCTGCGGCGGCCTGTGGAACGCATGGTCGACTGTCTGAAAGTTCACAATATGAATAACAGAATGTATGAGAGGAAAACATAACAGCACATTGCACAAAAATACACAAAGTTTTTTCTGCTTCGCCGCATATGCCTGTACAGATTGACGAAGCTGTACAGCCGTTTTAATCTAAAATCAACGATCCGACAGACGGCCCGGCGGCCCCGTCGGACGACCCAAGGACCACCATGGAAAAGAAAGAGAAGAAAAGGAGAAAACTATGCAGCACAAAAGATCCCGTCTTTCGACGAAGATCCTGGCGTTTGTCCTGATCCTCGCTCTCGTATTCCCTGCATCTGCGTTCGCAAGCGTCGCAGACGTGGCGAAGGACACTCGTGCCCCCGGTAAGTCCCTGGCAAATACCTATCCCGCATACACCGACATCGACTGGCAGATCTCCCTGGCGGAGGACGCCACCGCCACCGTCACCCTGCCCACCAACCTGACGGAGAATGAGCTGGCCGCCGCCATGGACGCGGGCCTGTCCCTGTCTCTGGACCGCGACACCCAGCGCGGCTATCTGAACCCCGAGAAGTTCCCCAACCCCTATCAGGGCGGCCCTCTGGACAGCTGGAAGACCCAGAGAGACACCCAGATGTTCCAGGTGGATGACTACGGCTTTGCGTTCGACGACGACGGCAAGGTCTCTCTGGTCCTGTACCTGAACATCTCCTGCTACTTTGCCAACCGCTCCGGCAGCGTGAACTACAGCGCCCCCCACAGCAACGGCGGCGCATACCTGGGCCTGTGCGGCTATTACACCCTGCGTGTGACCGCCGACGGTAAGGACATCGTCTCCTGCCACGCCAAGGTCGTTCCTTACGACAGCTTCCGCACCGTGTACGAGCTGTATGACGATCTGGAAGCCCTGGCCGCCACGGATACCGACCTGTATGTGTCCAAGGAGTCCATGGGCCAGACCACCACCGACGGCTATGATATGCCCTACCTGATCGTTGCCGACTCCAAGGAGTCCGTTGACAAGTGGCTGGCATACACCGACCTGGTGGAATCCGACCCCGACCTGGCGCTGACCAAGCTGGCCAACGGCGACTTCGATGACCTGCGGGTGCCTATGTTCGCCTCCAACGTCCACTCCAACGAGAATGCCGCCGTCAACGGCATCCTGGAGTTCGCCCACCTGCTGCTGGAGAACGAGACCATCAACGTCAACACCCTGGAGGGCTTCACCGACGCCGGTAAGGAGCTTCTGGCCCAGGAGATGGCCAAGCAGAACGTGGCCGTTCCCGAGCAGATCAAGGATTTCGCCTCCTACATCGGCTTCATCCGCGGTGAAAACGGCTACAAGGCCAACGGCAGCCTGTACTCCGGTCAGCTGGACCTGGCCGCCTATTATAACGTGCAGGAGAACCGGGTCAACGTCAAGGAGCTGCTGGGCGACGTGTTTATGGTCATCGTCCCCGAGCAGAACATCGAGGGCTATGAGCACATGACCCGCACCAGGGCTATGACCCCAACCGCGACGAGGCCAACCAGACCCTGTTTGAGGATGCCAACGCCATGGCCCTGGTGAATAAGTTCAACCCCATGGTGTTCACCGAGATCCACGGCCGCGTGGAGGCCATGCTCATCGAGCCCTGCACGCCTCCCCACGAGCCCAACTATGAGTACGACCTGATCGCCAAGCAGTTCATCCAGCTGGGCGAGGCCGTGGGTATGGGCGCCATCGCCAACAACCCCGAGCACAACAGCTTCGAGATGCCCCACCGCGATTACCTGCGTGTGGACAACGATTCTCCCTCCGGCGTGGCCTGGACCGAGCCCTGGGATGATATGACCACCGCCTACGGTTCCCAGTTCCCCGTCCTGATCGGCACCGCCGGCATCACCTGGGAGCTGCCTGTGTACAGTGACGTCGCCTCCGAGCTGGTGGTGCCTTACGGCCTGATGACCCAGGCCATGTACATCCAGGCCAACAAGATCACCATGCTGGAGAACCAGGCCAAGCTGTTCTCCCGCGGCGTGAACAACACCAATTCCAACGAGCTGGTGGCTCCCTGGTACGTGGACCAATATGACCGGCCCGGCACCCAGACTGAGCTGATGCGCCCCGTGTACGATGGCGAGGGCCAGAACGGCAACTTCTATCCCGAGTGCTATATCATCCCCATGGACAGCGCCAACCAGAAGGATCTGTATGACGCCGCCGCCGAGATGAAGTACCTGACCCGCAACGATGTGAAGGTCAACGTGGCCAGCAAGGAATTCACCTATGACGGCGTGACCTATCCCGCCGGTACCATGGTGGTGTCCATGTATCAGGCCAAGCGCTCCCTGGCCAACAGCCAGCTGTTCGACGGCACCTTCATCAACGTCTGGCAGGGCCTGTACTCCGAGAGCTTCGCCCAGCGCAGCAACGCCCGGGGCTATGACCGCGTCATCGTGGCGGAGCCCGCTGCCTACAAGACCATCATGGCCGCCTGCCCCGAGACCATCAACTATACCCAGGCGCTGACCTATCTGGCCGCCTTCGCCACCCAGTTTGAGGGCGTGGAGAATGACGACGTCATCATCGACAACGTGTCCAACGACTCCGCCGCCGCCGTCAACGCGCTGCTGCGGGCCGGCAAGACCGTGGCCATGATCACCGAGGGCAGCGAGAAGGGCAACTTCATCTGCTCCTATGAGGACTTCATGACCGTGGCCAAGGACTATGTCCTCACCGCCACCGGCGTGTACGGCGCCGGCATCAAGGCCGCCGTCATCCTCAATCCCCAGGTGTATCTGCCCGGCAAGCCCGCCGACAACACCTCCGGCTACGTGGAGACCACCCTGCGCTCCGGCTCCTATAACTACCGCTTCGACTGGCTGGCTCTGACCGCCATGGGCTTTACCATGACCGAGGATCTGACCAAGGCCAACGTCATCGTGGGCTCCCGCGCCCTCAGCGACGACGCCCTGGCCGCCGTGAAGGCCGGTACGCCTTACATGGGCTACAGCACCGGCGCCATCAGCGGATCTGCCTTCATGCAGGAGCTGGGCGTGGAGATCTCCTCCTGCGACAAGGGTACCGACTTCCTGGGCCGGGTGGTATATCCCAACAACACCCTGGTCAACGCCACCTATATCAACGAGGGTGACGACGTGATGTACGAGTACGGCACCAACTGGTTCACCAAGATCCCCGAGGGCGCTACCGTTCTGGTGCAGAACGCCGGCAAGGCCCCGCTGCAGGGCTGCATCTGCCTGACGGACGATGAGCTGACCGAGCAGTTCAACCAGTACAACAACGGCGTGGTGGGCTTCGAGTATCAGAACGGCGACCTGGACATGGCCCTGTTTGCCAACGTCCTGAACCACAAGATTCACCAGACCGACGAGTACACCTTCATCAGCAACTTCATCTTCTCCCGCAGCCTCACTGAGACGGCCTACGAGGGCGTTGCCCAGCCCGAGAATCCCGATCCCGTGAACCCCGGCAAGCCCGAGGAGCCGGGCAAGCCCGACGCCCCCAAGACCGGCGACTCCTCCAACATCATCGTCTGGGTGCTGGCCGCTTCCTTCAGCTGCGTGATGATCCCCGCCGCTGTGACCCTGAAGCGCAAGGCCCGCTGACCCACCTATAAGGAAGGGGCCGCAGCCCTGCCCAACCGGCTGTGACAGCCTTCCTCATACGCCAACTGCATAAGCAAAGGCCCCGGACGAAAGTCCGGGGCCTTTGCCGTGACTGTCAAAAAAGCAAAGCTCTTTTTATCAGTGATTCTTCTGATAGATGTCCCACAGGCCCTCCATCAGCAGATACTTGTCATAGAGCACCTTGTTGCGGCAGTAGCGCACGATCACCGGGGCGTTGCTGCCGGTGGCCACGATGGTGGGGGTCTCCCCCTGGGGCAGAACCTCCCGGATGCGGTCGATGACGCCGTCCAGCATCCCGGCGGTGCCGTAGACAATGCCGGAGCGCATGCAGTCCTCGGTGTTTTTGCCGATGAGGCTCTTGGGGTGCTGCAGGGAGATGTCCGGCAGCTGGGCGGTGTGGTCCGACAGGGCGTCCAGGCTCAGCCGCACCCCGGGGAACATCAGGCCGCCCTCATAGCTGCGCCTGCTGGAGATATAGGAAATGGTGGTGGCGGTGCCCATGTCGATCATGATGATGGGGGTGGGGTACTTATCCAGGGCGGCCACGGCGCCTGCCACCAGGTCCGCCCCCAGCTGGTTGTGAATCTCCATGCGGATGTTGAGCCCGGTTTTGACCCCGGGGCCAACGATCATGGGGGGCTTTCCCAGCAGGCGGGTCAGGGCCTTGGCCATCATGAAGTTGATGGGCGGCACCACGCTGGAGAAAATGGCGCCGCTGACGTCACGCAGGTCGTATTGATACAGGGAGAAGATGTTCATCAGGTCGATGCTGATCTGATCCGCCGTTTTCCGGCTGTCGGTGTCGATGAAAGACAGAAATTTCAGGTCCCGTTTCTGGTCGAACAGCCCCACGGAGATGTTGGAATTGCCGATATCAATGGCCAAAAGCATAGCGGAAGCCCCCTTTCCATTCCTGTCTATTCTACCACGCATGGCCCGCTTTGGCAACCGGGAACGCAAAAAACGCCCGGGTCAGTCCTCCACCAGGCCTATGAGCAGACTGCCGTCCCGGACCGACACGGTGATGGGACGGCCCACAAAGTGGTTGCTGACGCCCAGGGGGAACTCCGCCGTCAGCACCGCGTGGTGCAGGGGATACTGGCCTCCCTGGATGCTGACGTCCCTGGCGTCGGCTCCCAGGCAGAACACGGACAGAATGCCCCGGTCCCGGGCGGGGAAGGTGACGGTGCCGCCGCATACGGCGGTGTACCGCTCCCCCTGGCCATACAGCCAGCCCTGAGCCCCCCGCCGGGCCAGGTACAGCAGGGCCTGGAAATTGGCGATGGTGTGGTCCGTCCGGCGGCCCCCCATGCCGCCGTAGATGTGGAACTCCGTTTCCCCGCGCTCCAGGCCGGTTTTCACCGCCAGCATGGTGTCGGTGTCGTCCTTCTCCACCGGCACCCGGAGGATGTTGGGGAAGTCGGGCTGGGTGCTGAGGGAGTCGAAATCCCCCAGCAGCAGGTCCGGAGTGATGCCGGTCTTGCGGCAGGCCAGCCAGCCGCCATCGGCGGCGATGATGAAGTCGTCGGCCCGGGGACAGCGGTCCAGGCCGTAAAAGCTGCCTGCACCGAAAATATAGCATGCCATAGTGTTTCCTCAGTCGTGATGATGGTGGGGCGCTTCGGCGGCGGTGTTTTCCTTGCCGGTAAGCTCCCGGGGGGTGATCCGGATCACCTTTGTGGCGGGGCCGTATTTTTCCACGGACTCCGTGAAGCGGCCCATGCCCTTGGGATCAAAGGCGGAGCACAGCAGAAGCAGGGCCCGGGTCCACTCGCCCTGGTCCGTCACCACCTCCGCCCGGCCCCGCAGAACGGCGCTGGCATAGGCCATGGTGAAGGCGTTGGGCACCGCCGTGGCGTGGGACACCGCCGACAGGCACACCTCTGCCCCGTCCTTCAGAAGCTCCCACTTTTCTCCGGCTCCGGCGCAGTGGAAATAGACCACGTGGTACTCCTCGTCCACGGCCTGGTTCACCGGCACGGCGTAGGGGCGGCCCTGGCCGTCCGTCAGGGACAGGGTGGCGTAGGGGGCCTTTTTCAGCACCTCCCAGGCAAAGCTCCGGTCCCGTTCTCTGTCTTTTCTTCGCATGTTTCTTCCTCCTTTGCCGCCGGGCGGCTGTTTACAGTTTGCACCAAAAGGCATGGTTTGTCAACGGCGGCATACCATGGAAGCAGGAAATTTTTTCGGAAAGGAACTGCCTGCCATGACTTATCCCTATATCCTGCCGCCGCTGCCCTATGCCCCGGCGGCTCTGGAGCCAAACCTGGGGCGCTCGTCGGTGCGGCTGCACCACGACGCGTTCTTTGCCGCCTATGTGGACCGACTCAATGGGGCGTTGGTGCCCTGGACCCAATATCAGGACTGGCCGCTGGAGCGGCTGCTGCTGCACTGGTGCCAGCTGCCCCGGACCCTGGGCCAGGCGGTGCGCCGCTATGGCGGGGGCGTGTATAACCACGGGCTGTATTTTTCCTCCCTGGCCCCGGCCCGGACCACCAAGCCCTCCGGGGAGCTGCTGGCGGAGGTGGAGCACAGCTTCGGCTCCGTGGAGGGGCTGCACCGCAGCCTGAAGAACGCTGCCATGAGCGTGTTCGGCAGCGGATGGGTGTGGCTGGTGTGCTGCTCCGGGGGGCTGCAGGTCACCTGCACCGCCAACCAGGATACGCCGCTGCCCCTGTGGCCCCTGTTCAACGTGGACCTGTGGGAGCACGCGTTTATCCCGGACTATGAAAACCGGCGGGAGGACTATGTGGAGGCGGCGCTGGCCATCATCGACTGGGATGCGGCCTCCCGCCGGTTCCGGCAGCGGACGGCAGGGAAGGGGGAGTGAAGCGCAAAACGGGCGGGGCCGAAGCCCCGCCCGTTTGAGACTGTTCAAAAAGGGCGTTGCCCTTTTTGAACAAAAGGCTTGCAGTCTGCCGCGC
>ENA-OPXM01000336-OPXM01000336.1-human-gut-metagenome-genome-assembly--contig:-NODE-336-length-29999-cov-5.799593_pt1 | contig 29999 bp, 35 predicted proteins | sample MGYA00241707_ERZ502035 | MGnify/ENA primary metagenome ERZ502035 (study PRJEB25962, sample SAMEA2043051) | human gut metagenome | biome: human gut; feature: human-associated habitat; material: faeces... | reverse complement strand
GGGGACTGGATCTGGTTCAGCTCGAACTCCCAGCGCTCCGATACGCCGGGGCGCACGTCACAGATGCCGATGGAGCGGATCACGTCGCCGCCCAGCAGCCGCAGCCCCAGGCCAGAGCGCCGCCCTCCGGCAGGACGCCCTTCACCACCAGCAGCGCCCCCAGGGCGCAGCCCCCGGCCGCCGCCAGCAGGATAGCGCCCGCCCCCAGCCAGGTCCGCTTTCCCAGAACAGCCCCCAGTGCAGACATAAAAAGACCTCCCCTTGGCGCTTTTTTCTAAGCGTATGCAGGGGAGGTTTTTTTATGAAGGAAAATTACTCCTGATCCTCGGCCTTCTCGGTCTCGGCGGGGGTCTCCTCGGCGGGAGCCTCCACGGGAGCCTCGACAGGCTTCTCGGCCTCGGCGCCCTTCTTGGCCTTGCGGCTGCCCCGCTGCGCGGCGGCGGCCTGCTCATCCAGGGTACCCACGGAGCCGATGGCGGACTTCAGGAACTCGATGCGGACCCGGTCCTCGCTGGTCTCAATGACCACGGTGCGGTCGGTGATGGCCACGACGCGGCCATACACGCCGCCGATGGTGGTCAGCCAGTCGCCCTTCTGCAGGGAGCTGCGCATTTCCTCGGCCTGCTTTTTCCGCTTGCTCTCGGGACGGATGAGCATGAAGTAGAAAATGGCCACCATCAGGACGATCAGCACGATAGAAGACATACCGCCGCCAGCAGCGGGAGCATTGCCGGACGTGGTGGCGGCATAGGCAAATTCAATCATGGGACAAAAACTCCTTTTTCACGAATATAGCGTTATTATACAATAACTTCTCCCTGTTTGGCAAGGGGGACAGGCAAGTTTTTTCAGAAAACCGCGGAAAAGCCAAGACTGTCTAAAAAAACCGAAAAACTTCCGCCATCGGAAAGGAAGATAGTTACGAAAGAAACCCATCAGGGGTGTCTTTCGTTTGCAATCACAGGTTTTTCAGAACTTTCTGAAGTTCTGAAAAACTGCACACAGCTTGTCAAAAAGACTTTTTTGACAAGCTGAAGCCGTCAGATACGGCGGCTGAGCTTCTCGCTGTACTCCCGGCGGAAGTCCTCAAAGCAGCCGGCGTCCAGGCTGTCGCGGATGCGCTGGGCCAGCTTGTTGTAAAAATACAGATTGTGCATCACCGCCAGGCGCAGGGCCAGGATCTCCTCCGCCGCAAACAGGTGGCGGACATAGGCCCGGCTGAACCGGCGGCACACTGGGCAGTCGCACTCCGGGTCGATGGGCCGGTCGTCCAGCTTGTACTTGGCGTTTTTGATGTTCATGGCCCCCTGCCAGGTAAAGAGCTTGCCGTGGCGGGCGTTGCGGGCGGGCATAACGCAGTCGAAGAAGTCCACGCCCCGGGCCACCCCCTCGATGATGTTGCTGGGCGTGCCCACGCCCATGAGATACCGGGGCTTGTGGGCGGGCATATAGGGCTCCACCGCCTCGATGATGCGGTACATGACCTCGGTGGGCTCCCCCACCGCCAGGCCGCCGATGGCGAAGCCGTCGCAGTCGATCTGAGCAATCTGCTGCATGTGCCAGATCCGCAGGTCCTCATAGGTGGCCCCCTGGTTGATGCCGAACAGCATCTGATGGGGGTTCACGGCGTCCGGCAGAGCGTTGAGCCGGTCATGTTCCGCCTTGCACCGCTGCAGCCACCGGAGGGTGCGCTCACAGCTGGCCTTGGCATAGTCGTACTGCGCCGGGTTTTCCACGCACTCGTCAAAGGCCATGGCGATATCGGAGCCAAGGTTGGACTGGATGCGCATACTCTCCTCCGGCCCCATGAAGATGCGGTGGCCGTCCAGATGGCTGGCAAAGGTGACGCCCTCCTCGGTGATCTTCCGCAGGCTGGCCAGGGAGAACACCTGGAAGCCGCCGGAGTCCGTGAGGATGGGACCGTCCCAGTTCATGAACCGGTGCAGGCCGCCCATCTGCCGCACCACGTCGTCGCCGGGACGCAGATGCAGGTGATAGGTGTTGGACAGCTCGATCTGGCAGCCCAGATCGTGAAGGTCGAAGGCGTCCACGCCGCCCTTGATGGCAGCCTGGGTGCCCACGTTCATGAATACCGGCGTCTGCACCGTGCCGCCGTGGGCGCAGCGGAACTCGCCCCGCCGGGCCCGGCCCTCTTTTTTGATTACTTTGAACATAGCTTCTCCTTAAACAGACAGACATCCGTTTTGCCGGATGCTTCTTATTTCACGGGGCCTATTATAGCAAATCCGGCAGAGTATTTCAACTCCCCGGTTTTTGGGAGAGAATCGGCAAAAAAGTGCGCGGCCCTCTTGACAAGACGCAGCCAGCGGATCATAGTAAAGCTAATGAATATTAGTTATGCATCCGGAACGATGCACAAAATCAATATAACAGGAGAAGTGATCATGTAGAATCCGGTTTTGGGAGTGCGAAGGTATCAGGCCTCCCAGCGAAAGAATACGAAAATATAAGGAGATATACAATGAATAAGAATCTTTTGCTGCTCGCCGCGGGGCTGGCATTGATCGCCGCCGTGGTGCTTTTTGTGAAAAAACGGGGTGCCACCGGAAAATGAAGGGGCGCCGGAAAGGCACCGAATGGCCTCCGGAAAATGGACGCCTATGACGGCATGAGTCTGTGCGGCGGCGGACTGGCGGCCTTCGGATGGCTGCGGACCCCCTGGGCAGCGGTGCCGCTGATGGTACTGCTGCCGCTGCTGCTGGACCTGGCGTCCTTCTATCTGGAGGAGCGGCAGAACCACCTGATCGACCGGCTGGCCGCAGGCCGCGACCGGGCCGCCGCCCTGTCCGCCATGAACATCGGCGTGAATCTGGCGGAGATCGCGTCCCTGTTTGCCTCCTCCCTGCTGGCCGCCCTGGGGATCGGCTGGTGCTTTGCCCTGTGCGGCGGGCTGCTGCTCCTGGGTGCGCTGGGGTACATGCTGAGCAGCCGGAAAATCACCGGATAAGCCTTCATAACGATTAACGGCCCGTACCGGCCAATACCCGCCGGTACGGGCCTTCAGCATTCAAACCGCACATTTCAAACAGGAAAATGTTGCATTTTTCCGGAACGGATGGTATAAAAGAAGGAGAACTTTGGCAAAGGAGGCGGCGGTATGTCACGCGATTCGGGACCCAATGTATTCCAGCGCGGCGTCATGGCGCTGATCCTGCTGTCGCTGCTGCGAAGGGAAGATATGTACGGCTACCAGCTGGTGCAGGAGACGGAACGGCGCAGCGGCGGACGGCTGAAAACCCAGGAAGGTTCCCTGTACCCGGTGCTGTACCGGCTGCAGGAGCAGGGACTGATCTCCGACCACCGGGTGCTGGTGGGCAAGCGGATGACCCGCGTATACTACCACCTGGAGCCTGCCGGAGAAGCCCGGCTGGAGGAAATGATCCGGGAATATGAATCCATGATGACCGGCGTAACGGCCATCATTCGAGAGGAGGCGCCGCCATGCGGAAAAGACAGCGGCAGGTCAACCGATATGTCCGGGCCGTCGGCAGCTATCTGCCCTGTGCCGGAAAACACAAAAAGCAGCTGCTGACGGCTCTGCGCAGCGAGGCGGAGGCCTACTGCGCCGAAACCCGGGACGCAGACCTGGAAGCCCGGTTCGGGACGCCCCAGCAGGTGGCCGCGGCGTATGTGGACGCCATGAGCACCCAGGAGCTACTGGCCGCCCTGCGTCGGCGGCGTCAGGTGCTGACCATCCTGATCGCGGCGGTGCTGGCGGCGCTGCTGCTGTGGGTGGCGGCCCTCTGCGTCAGCCTGTATGACTATCACCAGGCCTACAACGGCTGGAGCGAAACCAGCATCATCGAGGAACCCTCGCCATACGGCCAATAGGCGCAAAGCCCCCGGAAAGTCCTGCTTTCCGGGGGCTTTGTCTATCGCGGCCGCAGCGTCTGCCCGCAATACATTTTTTTAGAAAATATTTTCAAGAATATTGACATATTTTGCACAATATGCTACAATCCGGCTTGCAGCTATCCTGTTGATTTGTAACAAAAGCCGCCCGCCTACTGCATATATAGTGTGATAGGCGGGCAAAATTTACGATTCTATCGGGGAGGGACTATCCAATGAAACGCTTCGTACCATGCTTTCTTGCGCTGCTCCTGCTGCTGACCGCCTGCTCCGGGCCTGAAGGCCCTGCCGGGAATCCCTCCGGAGACCCGGAGCCGACCCCCGTCGCCCAAGGGCACGCCCTGCCCAAGGACAACCGGGACGCCGCCGGGACAGGCTCGGTGTTCACCGACGACAACGGCTGGTATATTTGCGCCGCCGGGGCGGTGAGCTACTACGACTATGCCTCCGGCCAGACCATGACCCTGTGCGCCCAGCCGGGCTGCTCCCACGGGGACGCCAGCTGCCAGGCGTGGGTGGGGAACGTCAACAGCTTCGCCGTTTTGGACGGGGTGCTCTACGCCACCCTCGATAACGCGGGCAGCGGCGCGCAGCTGGTGCGCAAGGAGCTGTCCGGCGGGAAAGTCACCGTCCTGGAGCAGTGGGACAACACCGACGACCATTTCTACACCGCCGCCCTGGGGCGTTTCTCCTGCGGCAAGGCCACCCTGCATCTGGAATGCCGCATCACGGAGCAGCAGGCGGACGGGCGGGTCGAGAGCCGAACCGAGGGCAGCTCCCTGCTATACGACCTTGCCGCCGGCAGCTATCGGGAGCTGTCTGTCCCCGGGACACTGATGGGCTTTTCCGCCCGCTGGGGCGCCGTGGTGGAAACGCCGGAGGAGCAGTCCCTGCTGAGTGCGGAGGAGTTCGCGGCGCAGTACGGGGAGAACGCCAGCTACGGGCGGTATGTCCACCAAAACACCCAGCGGCGGCTTCTGCTGTGGGATATGGAGAGCGGAGACTATACCGTTGTGGCCGATCATAACAAGGACGGCTATATCATGACCGCCGACCCCGCGCAGGTCTACGGCATGGAGCATATCTACCAGTGTGGGGACCAACTGCGCCTTCTGAACCTGGAGAGCGGCGAGAGCCGCACCCTGCTGACCATGGAGGATATCATCCACTACTGGGTCATGGACAGCAAGGCATTTATCATCACCGAGACAGAAGCGGGCTATCGGTTCTGGATGGCCGATCTGCAGGATGGTAAGCCCGTGGAGCTGGTGGGCGCCACCGACGAGCACGGCATAGCCATGAGCCCCTTCCAGGAGGGCGGCTCCTTCTTCCGGGCGTTGGGCGACAATGGCCGATGCGTCATCTCCAAAGAAGATTTCTACGCCGTACGCTTTGAAAACGCCGTGGATGTGGGGTGACGGATATGGAACTGCAATTTCACGACGTCGCCAAGCGATACGGTGCAAAAGAGGCCCTGCGGGGCATTGACCTGACCCTGACGCCGGGGGTATATGGGCTGCTTGGCCCCAACGGCGCAGGCAAAAGCACCCTTATGAACATCCTCACCGGGAATCTCCGGCCCACCCGGGGCCGCGTCACCCTGGATGGGCAGGACACCGTCTCCATGGGGGAGGCCTTCCGTCGGCGGCTGGGATACTGCCCCCAGCAGCAGGCGTTATATCCCGGCTTCACCGGGGAGCAATTTCTCTATTACATGGCGTCCCTCCAGGGCATGAGCCGGGAGGATGCCAAAGAGCGCATGGACTGGGCCCTGGCGCGGCTGGACCTCACGGAGGCGGCAGGCCGCCCCATCCGTGGCTGGTCCGGGGGCATGAAGCAGCGGCTGCTTTTGGCGCAGTCTCTGCTCCACGACCCGGATATCCTGGTGCTGGACGAACCCACGGCGGGCCTTGACCCCCGCCAGCGGGTGGCGGTGCGGAATCTCATCGGCGAGATCGCCGGGGAGAAGATCGTGCTGCTGTGTACCCATGTGGTGCAGGATGTGGAATTCATCGCACGGGAACTGATCTTAATGAACCAGGGGCTTGCCATTCGGCGCGGCTCCCCCCACGCCCTGGAGCAGGAGCTGGAGGGGCAGGTATGGGAGCTGACCGCAGCGGAGGCGCAACTCCCCAGCATGGCGCAATACGGCACGGTGTGCGGCGTTTCCCGGCAGCAGGAGGGCATTTTAGTGCGGCTACTCAGTGAGGCAAGGCCGCCCCTCCCCTGCGCCCCGGCCCGGCCCGACCTGGAGGATGTGTATCTGTTCCACTTCGGGGAGGGGGCGGCGCTATGACCTGGGAGCTGCGGAAGATCGGCAGCAGCGGGCGGCTGTGTCTGCTGCTGGTTCTGGCGGTGCTCTGCAATGGGGTGCTGTTCGCCCTCCACGCCGCCGGAGACGCAGACGGCTATACCGTGTCCGCTCTGCGTCGGGCCATGGCCCAGAAGGACCTGCCGGGATACGAGGAGCGCCTGTGGCAGGAGCTGGAGCAGGCCGCATACACCGGCACGCGCAGCGAATACGACGCCCTGCGCCGTGAGCTTTCCGCTGCGGACGCGGCCCTGGCGCGGGTGCGGCAGGCGGAGGAATATCCCTCCTTCCGGGCGGGCTTAGCGGCGGAATCCCGGCTGAAGCTGCGGATGGGCCTGTTTGAAGGCTTTGCCGCCCGCTCCCTGGAACGCGGCGCGGCGGTCTATGAGTCCCTGGCGGACGTGACCCCCCGGGCGGCGTTTCTGGGCGGTGCGGAGGTACTGCTGTCCTTTCATCTGACGGACGCTTTGGCGCTGCTGTTCCCCCTGGCGGCGGGACTGACCCTGTTGACCCACGAGCGGGCGGCGGGGCTTGTGAATCTGACCCGCCCTACCCGCCTGGGCCGGTCCCGGGCCTACGGGCGGAAGCTGGCCGCCGCCGCGACTCTCTCCACGGCGGGCTTCGTGCTGCTCTACGGCATCAACGCCCTCATAGCAGGGCTTCTGTACGGCTTTGCGGGACTGGACGCCCCGGTGCAGAGCCTGTACGGCTTTGCCGCCTGCCCCTACCGGATGACGGTGGGCGGGCTGCTGGCTCTGGCGGCGGGGCTGAAATACCTGTGGCTGCTGTGCTGCACGGCGCTGATCTTCCTGCTGTGCGCCCGGGCGGCCAATGCCGCTGCGGCGGTTGGCGGCGCGGCGGTCTGCGGGGGCATAGCCGCCCTGATGGCGGGCAGCACGCAGCTGTGGCTGCGGAATCTCAGCCTGTGGCAGCTGGCGGACGGGCAAGCCCTGTGCCGGGAGGCGGTGTATCTGAACCTGTTGGGCAGTCCCTCGGATCGGGTGCTGCTTGGCGCGATATTCCTGCTTGTTCTGGCCCTGGCCGCCGGAATCGGAGGCGCGGCGCTGTATGCCCAAACCCCCGGCGGTTCCGGCAAGCGGGTGACCTTTACATGGTCGCTTCCCCGCCCCCGGCACACCTGCCTGGCGGGACACGAGCTGTATAAGGCGCTGATCTCTCGGTGCGGACTGTGGATCTTGCTGGCATTTTTTGCCGTTATCGCCCTGCTGTACGGCCGATTCACCCCGGAGCGCAGTGAATTTGAGGTATATTATCGGAACTATTCCGAGTTTTTGTCAGGCGCGCCCAGCCAGGAAAAGGACGACTACCTGGCATCAGAGCAGGCGCGGTTTGACGAGCTGAACGAGCAACTTGTGGAGCTGTGGCGGCGGTATCCCGACTCTGTGATCTTTGACCGGGAGGCGGAGCCAATACGAAATCAGCTCCACGCGGAGGACGCCTTCCACCTGGCGCAGAACCAATACCGCGCCCTGCGGCCGGGGCAGGTGTACCTGTATCAGACCGGCTATCAGCGGCTGTTGGGTGCGGATGCCCTGCGGCAGGATGTTTTGGAGCTGGGCGGCGCGTTTTTGGCCGTTGCCCTGCTGCTGTTCGGCAGCTTCGCCGGGGAACGGGAGAGCGGCGTGGACGCCCGGCTGACGGCCAGCCCCCGCCGAAGGAGCGTGGTGCGGTGGAAATGCGTCATTGCAGGGGGCTATGTCCTGCTGCTGACCCTCGCCCTGTGGCTGCCAGGACTTTTGACGGTGCAGGGAGCCTACGGCTCCCTTGACATGGCCGCTCAGGCCAACAGTGTGCAGTGCCTGTCCGTCCTGTCGGACGGCTGGACGGTGGGCGGCGTGGTGCTGGCGCTGCTGGCAAGCCGGTTTCTCCTGTTGGCGACGGCTGCCGCTGCGGTACTGCTGCTCTCCCGCCGGTGCGCCATGGTTCCGGCCCTGCTGCTGTCGCTGCTGCTTCTCCTGCTGCCCGTGGGGGCGGCATACGCCTGGATGTGAAAGATACAAAAAGGGTGCGGACATCGCTGTCCGCACCCTTTTTGGCTTATAACATGCAGGGATGATCCCATATATCGTTCGTATTGGACGCACCTGGCGATAGCTTGCTCCTGCTGGCTATCCTCAGATCAGCACGGCCCGGTGGAACACCTTTTTGCCCTTGCGGATGATCAGACCGTCGCCGGTGAACTCCTGGCAGCCGAAGGATGCGTCGATGGAATCCACCTTCTTGTCCCCCACGGTGACGCCGCCCTGCTGCACCAGCCGCCGGGCCTCGCCCTTGCTGGCGCACAGGCCGCACCGGACCAGCAGATTCAGCACATTGATCTCGCCGCTGCCCAGGTCGTCGCCGGTAAGCTCGGTGGTGGGCATATCCTGGGCATTGGCGCCGCCGCCAAACAGTGCCCGGGCAGCCTGACGGGCCTTTTCGGCCTCCTCCTCGCCGTGAACCAGCTTGGTCAGCTCATAGGCCAGGATGTCCTTGGCCTCGTTGAGCTTGGCGCCCTCCCAGTCGGCCATCTCGTCGATCTGCTCCAGAGGCAGGAAGGTCAGCATACGGATGCACTTGAGCACGTCCGCGTCGCCCACGTTGCGCCAGTACTGATAGAACTCGAAGGGGCTGGTCTTGTTGGGGTCCAGCCACACGGCGTTGCCGGCGGTCTTGCCCATCTTGTTGCCCTGGGAGTCCGTCAGCAGGGTGATGGTCATGGCGTGGGCGTCCTTGCCCAGCTTCCGGCGGATCAGCTCCGTGCCGCCCAGCATATTGCTCCACTGGTCGTTGCCGCCGAACTGCATGTTGCAGCCGTTGTGCTGGAACATGTAGTAAAAGTCGTAGCTCTGCATGATCATATAGTTGAACTCCAGGAAACTCAGGCCCTTCTCCATGCGCTGCTTGTAGCACTCGGCCCGCAGCATATTGTTGACGGAGAAGCAGGCGCCCACCTCCCGCAGCAGGTCCACATAGTTCAGCTTCAGCAGCCAGTCGGCGTTGTTGAGCATGATGGCCTTGCCCTCGCCGAAGTCAATGAAGCGCTCCATCTGGCGCTTGAAGCAGGCGGCGTTGTGGTCGATGTCCTCCTTGGTGAGCATCTTGCGCATATCCGTGCGGCCGGAGGGGTCGCCGATCATGGTGGTGCCGCCGCCGATCAGGGCGATGGGCTTGTTGCCCGCCATCTGCAGGCGCTTCATCAGGGTCAGGGCCATGAAATGGCCCGCCGTCAGGGAGTCCGCCGTGCAGTCAAAGCCGATATAGAACGTGGCCTTGCCGTTGTTGATCATCTCGCGGATCTCATCCTCGTTGGTGACCTGGGCGATCAGGCCCCGGGCCACCAGTTCTTCATAAATTCCCATGTTGTTCTGATTCCTTTCCGATATTTTGGGCGTACAGGGGGCAAAAAAACGCCCCCTGTCAGATTGACAGAGGGCGACAAAAATCGCGGTACCACCTCAGCTTCGCCGACGCCTCGCGACGTGCGGCCTCATCGGGTGCAGCAACACCCTATCGCTGTAACGGGCGAACCCGACACATTCCTAATAGGAGAGACCGTTCAGAAGGCTGCTCCGGGATGTATTCTCCTGCCGCCGCCTCTCCCCTTCTCACCGTCCAGGGGTTCTCTTTGCAGGCGTCATCGGCCGGATACTTCTTCCCTTCATCGCTGTTGCATATGAAGTTGCTTTGTATTATACCGTTCCTTCTCCCCGTTGTCAACGGGTCAGGCCAAGGTTTTTTTGAATTTGTCCGCCTGGTCCAGCAGCTCCCCGGCGCTCTCCAGCATGGTGGCGGATATGGACGCTCCGCCGGTAAGGCGGGCCAGCTCCTGCTGCCGCTGTGCTCTGTCCAGCTGCACCACCCGGGTAAAGGTGCGTCCGTCCTGCTCCCCCTTCTCCACAGAAAAGTGCGTATCCGCCATAGCGGCCAGCTGGGGCAGATGCGTCACACACAGCACCTGCTTGGTGCGGCTGATACGGGCCATTTTCTCCGCCACCCGTTGGGCAGCTCGTCCGGACACACCGGTATCCACCTCATCAAATACCATGGTGCCCACCTGATCCTGCTCCGACAGCACGTTTTTCATGGCCAGCATGATCCGGGCCAGCTCACCGCCGGAGGCGATCTTGTGGATAGGCCGCAGCTCCTCGCCCACGTTGGCGGACATCAGGAAGCGCACCTGATCGGCGCCGTTTTCCGCCAGGGCCTGCTCCGTAAAGCAGATGGCAAACCGAATTCTGCCCATATCCAGCTGCCGCAGCTCCGTGAGAATCTGCTCCTCCAGCCGTCCGGCAGCCTCATGTCGGGCCTGGGACAGGGCCTCCGCCGCCTGACGGGCGGCCTTTTCTGCCTTCTTCAGCTGCTTTTCCAGATGCAGCAGGGTGTCCCCCGCGTCCTGTATATCGTCCAGCTCCCGGCGGCAGCGGGTCTGATACTCCAGCATCTCCTCCACTGTGGGGCCGTACTTCTTTTTCAGGCGGTACAGCTGATCCAGCCGTCCCTCCACCCGGTCCAGTTCCTGGGGCGAAAAGTCGAAATCCTCCCGCTTGTCCCGGATGGTATCCGCCAGGTCGTATATTTCACTGTACGCAGCCTCCAGCCGGTCGTACAGCTCTCCCAGCTCGGGGTCCAGCCCCCGTACCGATGCCAGGGATTCCTGGGCCTGACGCACCAGATTGGCCGCGCCATCACTGCCGTCGTCGCCGTTGAGGCAGAAATCCGCCCCGGATACAGCGGAAATGAATTTTTCCGCATTGTGCAGCAGTGTCCGGCGGCTTTGCAGCTCCTGCTCCTCGCCGGGACGCAGCTTGGCCCGCTCCAGCTCCTGGAGCTGATAGGTCAGGGTGTCCACCCGGCGGGCTTTCTCCGCCTCGTCCATTTCCAGAGCCTGCATCTGGCGGCGCAAGGCGGCCATGGCCTGGTATTTTTCGCGGTATTCCGTCAGCAGGCCCTCCGTCCGGCCGAAGCTGTCCAGATACAGCAGGTGCTGCTCCTCGTCCAGCAGCTGCTGTCCATCGTGCTGGCCGTGGATGTTCAGCAGGCGGCTGCCCAGGGTACGGAGTTGGGTCACCGTGACGGGGCGGCCGTTGACCCGGCAGACGTTTTTGCCATCGCCGTGAATTTCCCGCTGCAGCAGCAGCTCCCCCTCCCAGGAAATGCCCAGGTCCTCCCCCAGCCGGGGCGGAACATCCGCGAAGCACGCGCTGACAAAGGCCATATTGGCCCCGGTACGGATCAGATCCCGGGAGGTCCGCTGGCCCAGCACGGCGCTGATGGAGTCGATGACGATGGACTTACCGGCGCCGGTCTCGCCGGTCAGGGCGTTGAAGCCGGGCCGGAACGCAATGTCCGCGCACTCGATGATGGCGATATTCTCAATGTGGAGCAATTGCAGCATCTGCGTATCCCTCCGCTGTCTGCGCCATGTCCCGCGTCAGCGCAGCATTTCCTTGATCTCTTCCGTGAAGTCCAGGGCGCTCTCCGTGTCCCGCATGATCAGCAGGGCCGTGTCATCGCCGGCCAGGGACCCCACCAGATACGGCACGTCCATGCCGTCCACGGCGGAACCGGCGGCGTTGGCCAGGCCCGGCAGGGTCTTGATGACCACGATATTCTGGGCGTTGTCCACCGTCAGGACGCTCTCCCGGAAGATGGTGCGCAGCTTGTCGGCAAAGTTCAGCTTGGTGCGGTGGGCGGAAACGGCGTAGCGGTACCGGCCCTGCCCGGCGGGCTCCTTGATCAGGTGCAGTTCCTTGATGTCCCGGGAAATAGTGGCCTGGGTACTCTTGATCCCCTTGGCCTGGAGCCGCTCCAGCAGCTGCTCCTGGGTCTCGATGATCTCCTCGCTGATGATCTGGAGGAGCTGGTTCTGGCGGTCGTTTTTCATTTTTTAGAAGCCTCCGTTCCCATTTTTTTGTCCAGTATTTCGCAAAAGCTCTTTTTGGAGAGCCGCACCAGCCTGGTGGTATATTTTGAGGTGCTTACCCGCACCTGGTCTCCGTTTTTCAGGGAAAACGCCTTGCCGCCGTCCACGGAAAGATAGACGAATTTCCGGTTGGCGTCCGCCGCCTCCACGGTGATTATATGCTCCGGCGAAAGCACATAGGAGGACGAGCGGGTGGAATGGGGGCAGATGGGCGTCAGCAACAGATTCCGGGCGGTAGGCTCCACAATGGGGCCTCCGGCGGCCATAGAATAGCCGGTGGAGCCGGTGGGGGTGGAGACGATGATGCCGTCGCCGCCTACCTTGGTCAGGCGGCCCTCCTCCGTGAAGATATCCAGCCGCACCACCCGGGCGATGGAGCCCTTGGACACCACTGCGTCGTTCAGGGCGATGTTGTTATACACCTGCCGCCCCTCCCGCAGCACCGACACGTCCAGCATCATCCGGGATTCCACGGTGAAGCGGCCCTGGGCCAGGTCCCGCAGCCGGTCCAGCTCGTTGACCTCCAGCTCCGACATGAAGCCAAGGCTCCCCAGGTTCACCCCCAGCACCGGCACGCTGTGCAGCGCCACGGTACGGGCCAGGTGCAGGATGGTGCCATCGCCGCCGAAGGCGATCAGCAGGTCCGCCTGGCGGATCTCCTGCTGTAAGGGGCGCATGGACAGGCCCAGCTCCTCGCCGTACCCCTCCCGCTGGAAGGGCAGGCAAACGGAGGTCTGCATCCCCAGACTTTCCAGCATATCCCGGGATTGTCTACACACTTTCAGCTCACTGTCCCGGTACGGATTGGGACAAAGTATCACGCGTTTTGGTTTCATGCCGCTCACCTCAGTCCTTCAATTGGCTGTGGGACGCCTCCACGATCTCCGGCAGAGAGAAGTCGCCGGGAGTTCCCTGCCCGTGACGAAGATAGCCCAGATATTCGATGTTCCCCTCCGGTCCCCGGATGGGGGAATAAGTGATTCCAAGCACTGTAAAGTGGTTTTCCTTCGCATGGTGCAGGAACGCCTCCAGCACCTCCAGGTGCACGGCCGGGTCCCGGACCACGCCCTTTTTGCCCACCTTTTCCCGGCCCGCCTCAAACTGAGGCTTCACCAGGCAGACGGCCTCCCCCTCCGGGGACAGCAGCCCGTCCAGGGCCGGAAGGATCAGGCCCAGCGAGATAAAGGACACGTCCACGGAGGCAAAGTCCAGCTCCTGGGGGATCTGCTCATGGGTGAGGTACCGGGCGTTGGTGCGCTCCATGCACACCACCCGGGGGTCCCCCCGGAGCTTCCAGTCCAGCTGGCCATAGCCCACGTCTACGGCATAGACCTTCTGGGCGCCGTTTTGCAGCATACAGTCGGTGAAGCCCCCGGTGGAGGCCCCGATATCGGCGCAGACCTTGCCGGTAAGGGTCAGCGGAAAGGTCTTCATGGCCTTTTCCAGCTTCAGGCCGCCCCGGCTGACGTAGGGCAGGGCGTGTCCCCGCACCTCGATCTGCGCGGTGTTGGGCACCGCCGTGCCGGGCTTGTCCACCCGCTGACCGTCCACAAACACGCTGCCGGTCATGATGACGGCCTGGGCCTTCTGGCGGCTTTCCATATGCCCCTGCTCCACCAGCAGCACGTCCAGTCTTGTTTTATTGCTCATGCAGCATCTCCTCCACACTGTCCGCAACACTCCGGGCGTCCAGACCGAAGGCTTTGTATAACTGGTCCACCGTACCCTGGGGGGCAAACCGGCCGCCCAGATTTTTCAGCGTCAGACAGCGGGGCTCCATCCGCTCCTGGGCCAGAATGGCGGCGATCCGCTGGCCCACGCAGCCGCTGCCCATGCAGTCCTCCAGCACCAGCAGGCGCTCTGTGCCGGAGAGGGCCTCCTTCACGGCGGCGCTGTCCAGAGGACAGATCTGGTTCAGCTTCAGCACCCGGACCCGGATCCCCTTCTGGGCCAGAAGGTCCGCCGCGTCCAGGGCCTGGTTCACCAGAATGCCGTAGGTCAGGATCGTGGCGTCCTCGCCCTCCCGCAGGCAGGCAAAGGCTCCGTCGCCGCCGTCCTCCCGGTAGCGGCCCTGGCCGCCCCGAGGATACCGCACCGCCACGGGGCCGTCGATCTCCTCCACCGCCCGGTGCAGCATCCGCCGCAGCTCAGCAAAGCTGGCGGGACACAGCACCGTCATCCCCGGCACCTGGGACAGGTACATGGGGTCGAAGCAGCCGTGGTGGGTCTCGCCGTCGGCTCCTACCAGTCCTGCCCGGTCCACCCCCAGCACCACGTGCAGGTGGTTCAGGGCCACATCGTGCAGCAGCATGTCATAACCCCGCTGCAAGAAGCTGGAATACACTGCAAACACCGGCACCATGCCCTGCTGGGCCATACCGGCGCACATGGCCACCCCGTGGCCCTCGGCAATGCCCACATCGAAAAAGCGCCGGGGCAGGGTGTGGGCAAACTCCGTCAGCCCTGTGCCGTCCACCATGGCGGCGGTAACGGCGCAGATCCGGTCGTCCTTTTGGGCCAGGTCCAGCAGCTCATGGCCAAACACGGTGGAAAAGCTCTCCCCCGACGGCTTCAGGGGCTTTCCGGTCTCCACATCAAAGGGGCCCACGCCGTGGTACTTCCCCGGCTCCTGCTGGGCGTAGGGGTATCCCTTTCCCTTGACGGTGTGCACGTGCAGCAGCACAGGCCGGCGCATATCCCGGGCCAGCACCAGCATCTGGGTCAGGGTCTCCACATCGTGGCCGTCCACGGGACCCATATAGGTAAAGCCCATGTTTTCAAACACCGTGCTGCCGGGCAGCAGGGATTTTTTCAGGGCCGTTTTCACATCGTGACTCATGGCGTACACCCGCTTGCCGGTCTGGCTGCCGGTGAGCATCTGGCGATAGCGCCGCTTGAACTCGTAATACTCCGGCGTGCTGCGCAGCCGGGACAGGTGCCGGGACAGGCCGCCCACGTTGGGGTCAATGGACATGCCATTGTCGTTGAGGATCACGATCAGCGGCTCGCCGCTGGCTCCGGCGTCGTTGAGCCCCTCGAAGCTCAGACCGCCGCCCATGGCACCGTCGCCGATCAGGGCCAGCACATGATAGTCCTTCCCCTGCAGAGTCCTGGCCCGGGCCATGCCCAGGGCCACCGACACGGAGTTGGAGGCATGACCGGCGATAAACGCGTCGTGTACGCTCTCCCAGGGCTTGGGGAAGCCGGACAGGCCCCCGAACTGCCGCAGGGTATCGAACAACTCCCGCCGCCCGGTCAGGGCCTTGTGGACATAGCACTGGTGGCCCACGTCGAACACCAGCCGGTCCACGGAGGTGTCGAACACCCGGTGGATGGCCACGGTAAGCTCCACCACCCCCAGATTGGAGGCCAGGTGTCCGCCGGTCCGGGATACCTCCCGCACCAGGAAATCCCGCAGCTCCGCACAGAGCTGCCGGGCCTGATTTTCATTGAGCCCCTTCACATCGGCGGGGCTGTCCATATGGTCTAAAATCAACGATATCGCTCCATTTCAGCGTGAGAGATGCAGGGCATGCATGATCCGGGCCACCCGGTATACCACACTGGTGCACTGGTTGATGGCCACGGTTTTGCCCAGGGCCTTGCCGCCGATGGTAATGCCGGAGATCAGCGCCGTGGCCCCGATGGAGATCAGCACCGAGGTGGTGCTCAGGTCCCTTTGCAGGTGGGTGACGATCACCGCCGCGGTGGAACCGCTGACGATGCCGCAGATGTCGCCCACCACGTCGTTGCACACGGAGGACACCTGGTTGGCATTTTGCAGCAGGCGGATGGCTTCCCGTGCGCCCTTTTCCTTGTGGGCGGCCATGGAGTGGAAGGGCTTGGGGTCCGCCGCTGTAACGGCCACGCCGATCATGTCGAACACGATGCCCAGGCCGATGAACACGGCCAGCACCAGCGCCGCCACAACGTATCCCGTGCCCTCCAGGGCGGTGGTGGAGAAAAAGCTCAGCAGCGCCGACAGCACCACCGCCAGCACAAACACCCGCAGGGCCCAGCCCCGGCCGCTTTTCTTTTTCCCGCCGTTTTTGTCCTTGCTCCTGTCGCGATCGCTCAAGAGTAGATCCCTCGCTTTGTTGTTATAGTACACTGAACAGGGCAACGCCGAAGGTTAATCTTACGGCTTAGGTACGGGTTGGATTTCCCCGCAGCGCGCCTCCCGTCGCCGGTCAGGCGGTTTCCCGTTAGGCGCTGCGCCATGGTGTTGCCGGCCATGGGACCCGATTGCCACTTAGTCCGCACTGCAATCCCTCCGGCGTCCCGTTAGGACAGCCTAGGTGATTTCCACAGCGGTCAGACCGTCTCTTAGCCTCTTTTGCAGCCAGGGTTTCAAGGGAATCAACACAGCCTCCCTGGCCGGGGAGACCGGTGCTTCCACTTCCCTATCCACCCTGCCCACGCAAGGCAGGCTACTCTGCACACAGCGTTACGGCGGTAAAGCCGGGTAGCACCGCATTGCAGGTTCATCATCTGCCTCGTACACAGGTCGCTTGACCACAGGGGGAGTACGCCTGTGCACAACAGCAGGTCTCCACGGTGGCAGGGTCGGGTCCTCCATGCCATTGGAGGGCGCCCTACCATCGCAGACGCGGGGGCTCCCGCGTCTCCCCCCAGCACCCACCCCAAACTGGGCGTAAGCAGCAGGCACCAGGGACTTCACAGTTGTGCCCTTTAAAGGATTTTTAGGCCCTTCTTACAAGACGGCAGATCCGACTAGGATACTGCGCCGCTGTTCAGTAATTAAGTATATTAGCACACTTTTTCCAAATATTCAAGCATTTTATGCAATATATTCCGTATAAAATGCGGCAGGGACCGCCGCAAAACGGTCCCTGCCGGGAAAAATCACAGAATGATGCAGATCAGGCCGCCGCTGCCGTCGTTGATGATGCGCTCCAGGGCCTCCCGCAGCTTCTTCTGGGAGTCCTGCGGCATCCGCCGGAGCTTTGCCTGCAGGTCGTCTCCCACGATCTCGTGGAAACTGCGGCCAAAGATGTTGGACTGCCAGAGCTTGCCGGTGTCTCCCTCGAACTCCTGGAGCAGATAGTTCACCATGTCCTCGGACTGCTTTTCATTGCCCACAATGGGTGAAACCGTGGTGGCGATGTCCGCCCGGATCATGTGGATGGAGGGGGCGCTGGCCTTCATGCGGACGCTGTAGCGGCCGCCCTGGCGGACGATCTCCGGGTCCTCCAGGTTTAGCTCCTCCACGCTGGGCATCACAATGCCGTAGCCCGTGTCCAGCGCCGCCTGCATGGCGGGAGCCAGGCGGTCATACTCCTTCCGGATGGCGGCCAGGCTGGTCAGAAGCTGCATCAGGTCGCCGTCGTCCGTCACGGACAGGCCCGACTGGCGGCTCAGGGTGTCGTAAAACAGGCTCCGGGGCAGGTCCAGGTCCGCCTCGGCAATGCCGATCCCCAGGTTCAGGCTGCGGATGGAGGCGGCGGAGATATCCCCCCCCCCTGCAGGGCGGACAGGCAGTCCCGCAGCTGCCGCACATGGGCCAGGTCCGCCGCCTCCCGGCGCACCGCCTGGTATACGCCGGTTTTGATGGGGTGGTCCGGCGGCAGGGCCTCCACCCAGGCCGGCAGGAACAGGTCCAGCTCCCGCAGGGGAAATTCATACAGCAGCCCCTGCAGCAGCTCCGTGATCTCCTGCTCCCCCAGCTCCAGACAGTTCACCGGCAGGCAGCGGACGTCGTACCGCCGCTCGATGTCCGCCGCCATGGACTGGGCCCGGGAGCCCTGGGGCTGGGCGGAGTTCAGCAGCACCACAAATGGCTTGCCAAGCTCCTGCAGCTCCCGGATCACCCGCTCCTCGGCCTCCAGATAGTCCTCCCGGGGGATCTCCGTGACGCTGCCGTCGGTGGTGACCACGATGCCCACGGTGGAGTGGTCGCAGATGACCTTCCGGGTGCCCAGCTCCGCCGCCTCGGTCATGGGGATCTCGTGGTCGTACCAGGGGGTCATCACCATCCGGGGAGACAGGTCCTCATACTGGCCCACGGCGCCGGGCACCATATACCCCACGCAGTCGATGAGCCTTACGGAGAACGTGACCCCCTCCTCCATGCGGACCTCCACCGCCTCCTCCGGCACGAACTTGGGTTCGGCGGTCATGATGGTGCGGCCGGAGCCGCTCTGGGGCAGCTCATCCCGGGCCCGGTCCCGGCGGTAGCCGTCCTGGATATTGGGCAGCACCTGGGTCTCCATAAAGCGCTTGATGAAGGTGGATTTTCCGGTGCGCACCGGCCCCACCACGCCGATGTAAATGCTGCTGCCGGTCCGGGCCGCCATATCCTGATAAATGGATGCGGACTGATTCATGGTCCATTCCTCCTGCTCCATAACATCTTGTCTGGTGCTACTCTATGCGTCCCCGGGCCGGGATAGACGGAAATTTTTTACAGAAAAAGCCGACAGCCTGTTGATTAATAGGCAATACCTGTGTTAAAATACAGGTCAAACAGGTTCGTTAAAAATCCAACAAAAAGGGGGATGCCCATATGGAACAGTCCAGCACAGACCGCCGGGTGCGAAAAACCAAAAAGCAGCTGCGCCTGGCGCTGATGGAGCTGCTGGCGGAAAAAAGCGCCAAGTCCATCTCCGTGCGGGAGCTGACCGAGCGGGCGGATATCAACCGCGGCACCTTCTATATCCACTATCGGGACGTAGGGGACCTTCTGCAGCGGCTGGAGGATGAGATGGCGGACCGGCTGACGGCTCTGTGTAAGGAACACAAGCCCGAGGACTCCACCGGGGAGCAGTTCCCCTTCCTGGGGGACCTGTACCGCTTTATCCTGGACAACGCCGACCTGTGCCGGGTGCTGCTGGGTCCCAATGGGGACATCGCCTACACCGACCGCATCTGCTGTATTCTGCGGGATTATTTTCTGTATGACTTCCTGTCACAGTTCCGCCCCGGGGACCGGCAGCGGCTGAACCACTTCTGTTCATTTATCGTGTCGGGCAACCTGAATCTGGCGCTGTCCTGGCTGCGGGACGGGGGCCAGGAGTCGCCGGATGAGATGGCCCGTCTGGCGGGCAGTATCATCATGGGCGGCGTCAGCGCCCTGGGTGCGCCAAGTCTGTAACAGGTCCGGAATCCCCTGCAGCTGCTTATAACAACACCCCTCATGCAGGTTTATACGCCTGCATGAGGGGTGTTTTTTTCTGTTTTCCGGTTCGATGCAATTGTTTTCGGAAGCTCTGTCTTTGCTTACAGTTCGTTTCCCTCGTCCGGCTGCTGGACCAGTAGGGTCTCTCCGGCCGGGGCGTCGGTGAAGTCCAGCTGCACCACCGCCTGGGCGGTGTTCACGGAGCAGCTGACGCATTTGCCGCGCTCTGCGGCTGCGGCGGCGCAGCGGTTCAGAAGGTCCGTCAGGATTTCCCGGTTCAGCCCGCCGCCCCGCCAGTGGAACACAAAATGGGGCTGCTTTTTCCGCAGGGCCTGGCGGGCGCGGTTCTCCACGTCCTCCGCCTTGGTGAAGGACAGGGGGCGGTAGTAGTACCCCTTGTCCGCCGTGCAGGGCGGCAGCGGAAGCACCAGCGTCTCGTGATCCCGGAAGATGTGTCGGTCGTCCAGGTTGAAATAGTCGTACCGGGGCGTGCCCCGCTGGAGGGAGTTGTCAAAGGTGGCGTCCAGGTGGTAGCGCTGGCCGTCCACCGTTATCACGTTCCAGGTGTGGCGGTATTTCACGCCCCGCTCCGGGGCCGCCTCGCTGAGGGCCACGATGCAGGGCAGCTGCACCGCGTCGCACAAGGCCTTCACCGTTTTGGCGATGCCCTCGCACACCCCCACCCCCTGGGTCAGGGGGCCGATGATCTCGTGGGAATAGGGCTTTTTCAGCTTGTCATACCGGACGTTCTCCAGAATGAAGGCGTGGATGGCCAGCTCCTTCTCCCGGTCGGTCTTTCCCGCCAGGGGCCGGGCCAGACGGTCCAGCCGGGCGGCCACCGCCTGGCGGTGCTGGCGGATCTTCCCCTTGTCGAACAGGTACTCCGGCAGAAGCTCCACATGGTCCGCCCCGGGCATCCACCGGTACTGAAACCCGGTGACATAGAACAGCAGCGGCGTGTCCAGCTTCAGCCGCAGGTAGATGTCCGACAGCTCCTGGCCGGTGAGCTTCGGCACCCGGATCCCCGGGGCCAGGGCCCCCATACCCGTCCGCATGGCGTCGTATACCCCGCGCTTTTCCCGGTCCAGCTGCCGGTAATAGTACCCGGCCATCAACGGTATGCGTGGGGCAGCAGCTGCCGCACCTGCCGGGCCAGGGCGTCAAACTGGTCGCAGGACAGAGCCTGTGCCCCGTCGGACAGGGCGCAGGCCGGACGGTCGTGGACCTCCACCATCAGCCCGTCGGCTCCGGCGGCTGCGGCGGCCAGGGCCAGGGGGGCCACCAGCTCCGCCCGTCCGGCGGCGTGGCTGGGGTCCACGATCACCGGCAGGTGGGTCAGCTTTTTCAGCACCGGAATGGCGGCAATGTCCAGAGTGGCCCGGCTGTCGGTTTCGAAGGTCCGGATGCCCCGCTCACACAGGATCACCTGCCGGTTGCCCCCGGCCAGGATATACTCCGCCGCCTGCAGAAGCTCCGTCACGGTGGCGGACATGCCCCGCTTCAGCAGCACGGGCTTCCTGACCTGGCCCAGGGCCTGGAGCAGGGCGAAATTCTGCATATTCCGGGCCCCGACCTGCAGGATATCCACCTGATCCAGGTCCTCCAGCTGGCGGGGGTCCGTGATCTCCGACACCACCGGCAGTCCGGCCTCATGGCCGGCCTCCGTCAGCATGGAAATGCCCGGCTGGCCCAGTCCCTGGAAGGAATAGGGGGACGTCCGGGGCTTGAATACCCCGCCCCGCAGCAGCTGCGCTCCGGCGGCCTTGACCCGCCGGGCGACCCCGGCCATCTGCACCTGGGATTCCACGGCGCAGGGTCCGGCGATCAGGCAGAACTCCGCCCCGATCCGGGCGTCGCCCACCTCCACCACGGTGTTGTCCGGGTGGGCGGCACGGCCGGCCAGGCGATAGGGCGGCGTGATGCGCCGCACGTCCAGCACATAGGGCAGGGCCGCCAGACCCTCCGGGTCCAGCCGCCAGGTGTCTCCCACCAGGGTCAGCACGTCGGAGTCCCGGCCCGGGGTCCGGCCGATCCGCACCCCCTGATTCATCAGGCGCACCGCCAGCTGCCGCAGGGCGGGCTCCTGGGTGTCTTTTTGGATAATAGCGATCATATGATCCTCCATGCGGCTGTGCCGCTGTATATTCCCGGATATTGTACCGCAATGCGCGGGTTTTTGCAACCGTGGAATTTCCCGAGGAATATGCAGAATGCAATAACCGAAATACAGATAATTTGTATATAGCTTGACGATTGACAATGTGTATGCTATGATAGATGCATGTCATCAGAATAGACAAAATACAATGCTTTCATGCGGAAATATTTTCTGTTTTGACGGCCTGCATGGCTCATCCCATCCAACCGGACATAAACGGAGGTATCAAATGAAAAAACTGCCGAAAATGCTCTGCGCCCTGATTCTTTGCGCCCTGATGGTGACTGCCGCAGTTTCCTGCGGCCAGAAGCCCGCCCAGCAGCTCCAGGACCCGCCCCAGCAGGAGGACCCCCAGCCTGCCCCGGAGCTGAAGATCGCCGTGGACAGCGATCCGGCCCGTTCCGCCGTCATCCACTGGTTTTATTCGGAGGAGGGGCAGGCCCTGTTCGGGGACAAAGATCTGAATGACGTGCTTTTCTCGGTGGACCCCCGGGATATCGCCCAGGAGCTGAAGCTGGGGAACTATGACGCCGTCGTGTGCGCCCCCGATCAGAAGGCCCTGCAGCTGCTGGGCGGCTATGAGTCCATGCCTCTGCTCAAGGACGCCGTGATCTTTGTCCACGGCAACATCGGGCAGGAGGATGCGGACTATAACCTGTCCTCGGAGACCCTCCGCGGCATATACGCCGGCACCGCTCCCCTTTTCTGGGATGAGGCACAGACCCAGCCGCTGATTCCCGCCTATGGCTATGCCAGCGATGCCCAGGACCCCCTCTGGCAGCTGATGTCGATGCAGTTCGGCTTCACCGCCGACGCGCCGGATATCCTCACGAGGGGGACATGGGACAACCCTGTGAGGGCCACTGTTGAGACCGGGCGGGTGGGATCGCCGCTGTTCCCCCTGCACTATAACTGGCTGTTCGGTGAGGCGGGAATCAACGGGTCGGTGATCTCCGTGGACGGCGTGCGGCCCACAGACGCGACGCTGGCGGACGGGTCCTATCCCTTCACCCTGTCCTACTACGGCCTGTATTCGCCCAGCCACCCGCAAGCCCAGCAGATCATTACGATTTTACAGGGTGTGCAGGCTATGCAGTCCGCAGACTGACCGCATCCCGGCATCGTCCTCTCTTTTTCGCAAAAGTCAAGAGTAAAAGCAGAAAAAACTAAAATATTTTTTCAGAAGGCTTCAAGCGGCTTCGGCGACGTATCTTTCAAAGAGCGATCCGGACGTTTCAAAGCCTAAAATCTCGCGCGGGTAATTGTTGATCCACGTTTCGACGCGCTGAATATATGCGGCGGTTACTTTCCGGAAGTCTGTTCCTTTCGGCAAGAACCGCCGTATCATTTTGTTTATGTTCTCATTCGTGCCGCGTTCGTATGCGCTGTACGGGTGGCAATAGTAAACCTTCGTGCGCTTCCGGTCTTTGCCGTAGACGGATTTTTCAATTCCGGCGCAATCCATGAATTCCGATCCGTTGTCAAACGTAATGCTTTTGAATATCTGTGAAAACTTCTTCCCGAAGCGTCGTTCTAACTTGTTCAGCGCCGCCACGACGCTGGCGGCGGTCTGATCCGGCATTTTGATAATAATTTCGTTCCGCGTCAAGCGCTCCGAAAGAACGAACAAGGTTTCCTTCGTCCGCTTCTTCCCGCATACGCAATCGCCTTCCCAATGTCCGAAGGTCTGCCGATCGTTGATTTCCTGCGGGCGTTCTTCTATGCTTTCGCCCTGCGGCGCGCGGGCGGCTTTCTTCCGCTCCACCTTGTCATACTTCCGCTTCCGCTCCCCGTGTTCCGGCAAGCTCTCGCGGCTGATCCCGTAGAATATACCCTTGTCGATGTAATTATAGATCGTCTTTTCGCTGATCTCCGTTTTGAAGGTCAGCCCCAGCCGCTTGATTTCTCCGACGACGGCGGCGGGGGAATAGCCTTCTTCGCCGATCTTCTTTTCGATGAAGGCGGATAATTCGTAATCGTTGCCGATCTTCAATTCGCCGCCTTTGGCTTTTAGGTTCTCTTCATAGCGCTGTTGCGCGATCTCCGGCGAATAGCGTTCTTCGGTCGTCAAGTCGGAATTCAAATGCGTATAGCGTCCGCGCTTCAACTCCCTGTATATCGTTGTATTGTGGACGTGCAGACGGTCGGCAATCGCGCAAGGCTTCAAGCCCTCTTTCAAGCCTTTTTCGATTTTTAGGCGGTCTGTCCAAGTCAAGTGTTTGTGCATTCTTCCTTCCTCCAGCTTCCGAATATGACAAAAGGGCGGCATTTCTGCCGCCCTTCGCCCTCTCTGATTATCTGCTTGTGATATGCAATTCGCTTTTAAGCGCCGCTTGCAGGACGGCGGAAAAATTCACGCCAGCCCGCTCCGCTTCAAAGTTAAGCCATGAAGGAATGGTGCAATTCTTCTTCACGACGCGCATATCGTTCTTTCTGCGGTACTCCGCGAAATCAACGTCAACCAGCGAAACGATCGCGCCGGACGGCGCTTCGGCTTGTGCGCTTGCAATGCTCGACGCTTCCGGCAATGCTTCGCCGTCGTCCTGCATATCAATTCCCATAAGCCCGATTGCGTCCCGCGCCATCTCGATCGCGTCCGGAACGTCCTTGCCCTGCGTATTGATATTGAAATCGGGGACAAATACCACGATGAACTCTTTTCCTTGCGTCATAACGATAGGATATGCGTTTTTCATTCTGAATACCTCCTTCAAATCTCCGCGTATTTTGCTTTTGCGTCTTTAAGGCGCGGCAATGTGTCGATCACGCTTCCGGCTTCGTCTGTTACCTCGAACACGTTTTTCAAAGTCCCGTTGACGCGGCGATCAACACTTGTAATCGTGAACTTTCCATCTTCGCGGACATACTTTGAAAAGAACGCGACATTCGCTTGCTTTTTGAATTTCATTGTCCGTACCTCCTATATTGTTGTCAAGTGGCGGCGGGCTTATTTCAGCCCGCGCCGCTTGATGATTGCTTTTGCTAACTCTTCGTCGGTTTCTCTGTGCCTTACGACGCTTTCCCTTTGACCGTCCTTCACGTATATGTCGTGGTTCGCGCCGTGCCGCTTGAACTTCCAGCCGTTTCGTTCTAAAAGCTCGATAAGGTCTTTTGTTTTCATCTGCTGTCCTCCTTACATTTACTATTATACGCCTTCAATGCGTATATGTCAATAGGTTTTGAGAAAAAATTATACGTATTTTATGCGCCTGTAAAAGAATAACGGCGACGGGATCACCCCGCCGCCGTTATTCGTCTATGCCTAAAAGCCATTGCACCGAAACGCCCAGCACTTCCGCAAATATCTTCAATTCAAAGTCGGATACGAAGCGCGTACCGATTTCAATTCGGCTTATGCTGTCCCGCTCCATGTTGATCCCTTTCAACTGTATTTGTGCGGCTAAATCCTCTTGACGTAGCCGCCGGACGACGCGCGCTTCGCGCAATCGGTCGCCGCAAATGTTCTTCTTGCCGTTGTAATCATATATCTTCATTGCCGCCGCGTTCCCTCTTCATTCTGATTATTTGCAAACGGTGTGTAAATATTCCGCTTTATTCTTGATTTTAGCGCATGGCGGGCGTATAATTGTGTTAAAGGTCAGAATGGGCGAATTCTGCCTTGAAAATTTACATTTAAGAAGGGGGATTTGCTCTAATGTTCGTCAGCTTTACAAAGACATTGAAGAAGATGTCCGGTTTCCGGCTGGGCTTCGGTGTGCGCGTGAATAAGCGAAACGCGCCGTTGTGGTGCTTCGCTATGCTCTTCGCCGGAATGTTCTATTTGATGTGGTATATGATTATCGGCGCGGGCTGGTGTCTGTACTTCTTCTTGTGGGCGTTTTACAAGATTTATTACTATCTATTCAAGGGAATTGCGGTCGGCTGTAAGAAACTGTATCAACTCATTAAAGGGAAAACCGCCGCGCCGTCGGAAGCGTCGGTCGAACCGCCGAAGGAATGAACCAAACAAAAAATCCCCCGTGCAAGGCTCGAAAGCCCGCACGGGGGATTGTTCTTTATGCGGCGGAAGGCTGAAAGGGGAAGCGCGATCCGCCGCGTGGTCAATTACTCTTTGTTGCTGTCGGTATCCGCCGGAATGCCGGAAATAGTGAAGTAGTCCGGAAGATTAAAGACGGCGGCTTCGATCAGTTTATCCAGCGTTTCCGCGTCGATCTTGAAGCCCTTGCTATTCAGAAATTCAACAACGTATGCTTTCTTCTCTGCGCCCCTGCCGCTTCCGGTGTAAAGCTGTTCGGCGGCTTCGACTGCAACCGTTACCCACATTTTGATTTTCTCAAACTGTGCGGCGGTCGTCTTGCTTCTGATCCACGGGATCACGAAGGCGGTAATAATAGCCGCGATAAGAGCGATCACGGCGTTTGCAATGCTGGTAAGATCAATAGTCATTGTTTGTATCCTCGCTTTCTGTTATGTCGATTTTTTCTTTTTTCTTGATCCTGCCGACGATTACTTCGGCAAGACGCTTCATCATCATTGCGCCGCATTCGATCACGACGGCGCGGAAATACCATTCGATCAGAACGGTTTGTTCCTGCCGCGTGACAAGGAATGAAACGTACTGCGCGACGATGAAAGCCGCCGTTGTAATTGCGATCACAATAACGGCTTTCGTTGCGAAGCGTTCGTCAGCCTTGAAGAAGCGGCGCTTCGCCACCCGCTTCCCGCTCGAAGGTTTGTTTTTCATTGCGTCCCCTTTCATAGCGCAATTAACGCACGGCGCGCGTTGTGTAACGCATACCGTGCGTTGTGCGTGTGTTAAACAAGCGTTAGATCATCGACGTTCACCGCCGCGACAACCGTTCCGCCGTAGGTAATCACGGCGCGCTTTCCGGAAAGCTCTTTGACGATGTGATCGCGGGAATAGACGAAGGAAGCAAGGCTTCCGCCGGAATAGGTTTTCGCGCCCGCTTTCACGCGCACTTTGCTTCCCGTTGTGATCTTCCGCGCCGATGTCCCGCCGGACGTGCCGGAATAGGTAATGAAAGCGTCGTCGTGTCCCGCCTTCTTCAACTTCTCCAGCATAGCTTCCGCGTTCTTCTTGACGCTGAACGCGCCCACTTGCACCTTGTAATACTTGCCGATCTGCACGATATAGGTATCGAAGCCTTCCTTTTTCAGCTTCGCCGCGAACGCCGTTGCGTTGTCCTTCTTCTCAAACGCGCCAAGCTGGACGCGGTAAAGGCTTTTCGCGTCGCCCTGCGGCTTCTGTTCCTCCGCTGGAACGCCCAGCCGCCTGTTTACCTCCGCCGCGATCTTGCCGTGTCGGTTATACAGATAATCGCCGGGGCAAGACTTGTTCGCGTAATCCCTGTGAACGGTCATATTGCACCCGTTCTTGTGGTTTACGCGGTCGTCCTTGCTTGTACTCCATACCAGCTTTTTGATCCCGTTCCGGCGGCAAATATCTTCGACAAGATCAAGAAGCGCCGCGTATGCTTTATCATTCACGGCGTATGGGTGCTTCGTGTCGCTTGCAACCTCGATCGTGATTGCGCGGTTATCGTTCGCCGCCGAAGAACTGCACCACGAACGATCGGCTTCATCGACGTAAAGCCCGATCCGCCCGTCGTAGCCGATCCCGTAGTTTGAACTTGCCTGTCGCGAAGTCGGCTTGAAGATTTCGCCGATCCTCTCGGCGGAACATTGCCCGACGACGCAATGAATTGTGATCGTGTCGATCTTGTGATTTCGTGGGCTGTTCTTGTTCGGTGAAATCAGCGTACACGAAATAAGTTTGCTATTGCTCATTGCTGAACCCTCCTTTGCAATGAAGAAGCGGCGGGGAAGCCCCCGCCGTCGCTGGTGTTACTCTGCTTGATCCATTCGTTTTTCGATGTGGTCAAGCCGCTTGTGTGCCTGTTTCGCCGACGCTTCAACGTCGGTCAAGCGCGTTACGAACTCCGTATTCGTCTTTCGCTGTTCCTTCTGCTCCGCCTTGATTTCGTCCGTGTTCGCCTTGATGTATCCGATCTCGGTTAAAACGGTCGCGTCGTGCTTCACATTGCTTTCCTTGTCCTTGTCCCTGTTACGAACAAAAGCGATATAGCCGAACACGATAGCGCATACGGTAGAAAAGACGGAAAGAACCGTTGTGAAAGTGTCCATCGTTGATCCTCCTTCCCGTTAGGTTACTTTTTCCCATTGCCACAAGCCCGCCGTGTCCGGCGGATAAACGCAATTTGGCATATCTGCTTTTGCAAGGTATACCGCGCCTTTGTAGCTGTAATACAAGCCGGAAACGACATTAACGACGATCCCCGCCGTTTCCGGATACGGGATCGGATCGTCAAGCGTTCCGGTCGCGGAAAGCTCGATCAAGCGATAGTACGCGAAGGTGGTTTCAACGGGATAAGCCGCCGCGTTCGACGTGTGCGCCGCTTTGATTTCGTAATACCGCCCGTTGTGCTTGATGATTTCGCCGACGGTGTTGTAAGCGTGATTGTCGGCGTATTCGTCGTATTCGATCACTTCCGCCGATTGCAGGATCGCCGCGTCGGAAATGACGTTCGTTCCGGCGGCGCGATCCTGCACGATCTGCGCTTTGAAGGATAGGGCAAGCAAAGCGGCGGTTTGCTCTCCCGCCGCTTTGACTTCCCGAACCTCTTTTTCAATTTCGGTGGAAGCTCCGCCGTTGCTCTTCTTGTGAATTACGCTCATTCAAAATTCCCCCCGATCCCCGATACCCAGCAAGCGGTCAGCGCGTCGCCGCGCTGGACGGTTACGCGGATATTCATTCCGTACTGTGCCGCCGTGTTGATCTTATTTGTGAAAACGTGTGCAACGCCTTGAACAACCGCGTTCGTGCAATCCTCCCAAACGGGGGAAGCGTCAAACGGATTGTTCGTCGCTTCAACCTTGAACGTGCCGCCCGCCGGAATGTCGCGCGTTACCTTGACATTTGCGCGTGTCGGCTGGCTGTCGGCTTCCAGCGGCGCGGAAAGCGTGATAACGAAGCCCGCAATCGACTTTGTGAACGTCAGCGTCCGGACGGCGCTATTTCCTGCGCTGTCGGTCGCCGTAATCGTGATCGTGTGTTTTGCGTTCGTAAGCGCCGTGAAGGTATTTCCGGAAACGGAAAGCGTCTGCGTCGCGCCCAGCGTGATCGCGTTCTTCGTCGCGATTGTCTTTCCGTCGATCTTTTCAACAACGTTCACCGTGTCGCCGTCCGGATCGGTTACGCTGTATTGATAGGTGAAATCGGCGCGCTTGATCCCAAGATCGGAATTACTGCCGGAAATCACGGGCGGCTGGTTATGGATTACGGCAATATCTCCGCTTGTGGTGTATGCGGAATAATTGCCGTAGCTGTCCTTTGCGCGGACGCGGTATTTTAACGTGTTCCACGCGGTCGATACCGCTTCCGTGAACGTCCTGCTTGCGGACGCTTGAACCTGTGTCCACTCGCCGCTGTTGTATGAGCGCTCGAAACAATAGGTCAGCGCGTCGCCGTCCGGATCGGTCGCCGCCGCGCAAGAAATGTTGATGTTCTGCCCGCTGTAACACGTCGCTGGCGCGGTAATGCTGGGCGGCGCGGAAGGCGCGGAATTGTAGATTACCGTATAATTTCCGTCGCTGTTCGGGCTGTCAGATACCAAGATAGAAGATTTAAGATTACAAAGCGGGCGAACGCCAACGTTGCCAGCGCACGCGCTGAAGCCGTTCAAAGAGCCGTCCGAATAGACGCTGCGGACGTAGTAGGCGTTCGACGAATAAGGCGTTCGAAGCCACCAATACCAGCCCTTTGACGTGCTGAAATTGCTGTTCGTGTACTCCGAATTGCTCACGCATTGCGCCGTAGGATAAGCGACGCGGGAAGCGTCGTTGCTGAATAGCGCAAGAAGCGTTCCTTCTGCGATATTGTTTTCATTCGCAAGCCCCACTTCTGTGGTGGACGGAAGGAACATTTTTGACGTTACCGTTTCATAGCTTCCGCCGTCGGTAACGGTATTTCTTGCGACGGTCTGCGTTGTTGTCAGAAGCTCCGCAACGAACTTCGGATCAAGCATAGCAAGGAAGCCCGCCCACGCGTCGTATTCGTTGTAATTGTTCCATACGTTCGCGTTTGTGGGCGGCGCGTCTGCGCTGTGCTTTGCGCTGTACCATGCGCCCGCCGCCGCGTTGCTGTTCAGCCATTGCAGAAGGTTTGAATATTGATAGCGGTTATTGCCGTATTGTTTCCGATCGCTGTTGCTGTTGCTTGCTTCCTTTGCGTCGAAGCACATTAACTGAATGATTTTTTCCGTAATCAGCGTTACGGAATTCGACGGGTAGCCGCTGTGGTTCTTGTCGGCGATCTTGAAAACGATCTTCGATCCGAAGCGCGATTGATACGCCGAAAGAACCGGAACTTCAATCTTCGCGCCCACCGTCAAACTGCCTAATGTTTTTGACATTGTGCCGCCTCCTTTGGTTTCATTAAGCTGTTGTAATAATGATCCGTCCGCCGGATCAAGTGATAACTGTTTCCCTTTTCGGCGTGTCCTCTCCAGCTTTGATAGGATTGTTCGACGGTCTTTGCGTCGATCCGTCCCGCCGCGTGAAGGGCGGCTAATTTCTTCAACTTCCGCTTCAT
>ENA-OPXM01000331-OPXM01000331.1-human-gut-metagenome-genome-assembly--contig:-NODE-331-length-30461-cov-12.609288_pt1 | contig 30461 bp, 27 predicted proteins | sample MGYA00241707_ERZ502035 | MGnify/ENA primary metagenome ERZ502035 (study PRJEB25962, sample SAMEA2043051) | human gut metagenome | biome: human gut; feature: human-associated habitat; material: faeces... | reverse complement strand
TCCTCGATGTGAACGTAGGCTTTCTTGTTCAGCTCGCTGATGGTGGCGGGCGAGATCTTGCTGCCCCACAGTGCCTCCGTGATGTCCTCCACACGGCGCACGGAGACACCCGCCAGGTACATCTCAATGAGGGCCTCCTCCACGCTGCTTTCCCGGCGGCGATACCGCTCGATGATTGCAGTCTCGAAGGACATGCCCTTGAGCCGGGGGACGTGGAGCGTGACGTCACCGGAGGTGGTGGTGAGATTCCTGTCATAGTGACCGCTGCGGTAGCCCTGACGGGCCTCGCTGCGCTCGTAGCGGGCGGCTTGCGTCAATGACTCCGCCTCCTTCTCCAGCAGCTCGTTCAGGGTTTCTTCTACACTTCCTCGAACCAATTCTTTGATTTGGCCCTTGATTACTTCCTCGTTTAGCTGTACAATTTTCTCGGACATAGTTTGCTGTCTCCTTTCGAATGTTTGTGTGGTAACTTCATTCTACCAGAGCCTGCAAGCTATGTCTTCTTTTTTGCTCTTTTCAATTTGCGCAACTTATTGTACATTATCTGGATGTATATGGAAGAAGTCGGGGGTGACGATTACCGCAAGCGGAAATGGGATGATGTTCTGCGGAGATAAGGCTAAAAAGGACGCTGTGCTAGGCACAGCGTCCTTTTTAGCAATTATTCATCAAAAACAGCACCGTTTTGCTCAAGGAAACCTTTGAGCGTGGGATCAATATTAGAACTGAACTGAGCCCCGGACAAGCCCCGTGTCGTGGTCACAACCAAAAGCATAGGCCTTTCCTCGGGCTTATCAAGACGAACTACATGTATGAAACTGCCTTCAATTACAAAGAGAGCGTCTTCGCAGTCTGAGAGGTGCAGCACAATGTCATTTCCGTTTGTCTTGACAACGCCCACATATTCTTCAACGAAATTCATGTTCTCCTCATCTAGTAAGACGGAAAAAACCTGCCACGCTTTGACGGTATCATTGACCGCAGTATTTTCTTCGAGATATATAAATCCTGTTTTTCGTTTGAAGCAGACATGCTTTTTTCGCAGAATATCCGTCAATTGTCGTTGCTTTCCCGTCTGCAACCCGTTTTTCGGCAGCACTCGTAGATCATCGGTTTTTCTAAAGTATCCCGCATCAAGGCTAAAAAGAAGTTTAGTCCGGCGCAAATGCAAAATGCCTGTGGTCAAAAGCAAATATTTCCCCATAAGCTCATAATCCCACTGGCAAATACCATGTTCATCTTTGACTTCGTGAGCAAAAGCATAATCTTCGGCTTTTTTATAAACCTTTGGGCCACCACTTGCTGGAAGAATTATGTAGTCGCCTTCAGATGTAACATCAAACCCCCAAAAAACGCCCTTCGGTAAAGCAAGTTGCTGCATTTTCTTCAGATCACTCGAATAAATACAAATATAACCTGTGGAGGTGGAGGCTACAAATACTGTATATTCTGGGTCTTGCGTAGTGCAGATGTTTTCTGCCCGCTGGCAATTGCGAATCTCGGGAAAATTAATTTCCTCCAGAAGACATTTTGTGTTATTTACCTTATACATAGAGATATAGTTGCAACTTCTTCCGCAGAGGAGAAACCTTGAGCTATCAATCCAGGTGCAAAAGAACTTGTTTCTTTCACCAACAGTAGGAGGTATGGCATTAAAATGCTGCCCATTATAGAAGGCCAAATGCCCGTTCGTTGAAGAAACAAGAAACCGCTTTGCATTATAAGCGGACACCGTGACGTTTCCTGCCGAAATGGGAATTCTTATTACAGCATTTGCGCTATGTTCACCTAATTTATAAATCTCGATAACGCCGGAAGCGTTATAGTCAAAAGGAGTGCCGTTTGCATCGCACAAAGGGCGATACACCGCAAAATAAATACCATTATCCGATAGTGCGAGTTTCGTTACATATTCCGCAACATCTTGCCCTACATATGATGAAAAAGATACAGTAAATGGATTCTCGTCTCCAAGACAGAATGCCATCTGTAGTCCACGCTGTGTATAAGCTAGGCCGGCGGTAACATTGCCAGCCATAATAACAGTGGTGAGTTCATTAGCATATCTCTGTCCTAGACAAAATGGACTTGTTTTCCCGTCAAACAAGTCATATTCCACCAGTTGGTAGGGTGGTATATCATTATAGCAAAGAATCAACTTCCCTTCATTGAATTTCACATCATAAAGAGAATAGCCCGAGTCCGGTTCATGTATGTATGCTTTATGTACTATCTTCCCAGCATTCTCACCAATAGCCGCAAAACAAATATAGAAATACGGATCAAGTGATGCGTTTCCCTGCAGCATTACAAGCAACTTACCATCCCGAATTGAAATTCCTCGAAACTCTAATAGCTCATCCTCATCCAGTTCCGAAAACTCAGGAGCAAACGGGACCGCTCTTTGCGGCAAATATGTATCTAGGGAAGCCGTCCATTTGCATACAGCATCATACTTGTCACCTTTTTTGGTAAGGTGATAAAAAACAATTTTAGCCGTATCGTTTGGGCGATCATCAAGATAAACCCCCAGCGACGAAATATCATTGTCTACAAAAATATCTTTAATTCCGGGCGAATAAGTAATCCCGTTTATTTGCCCCGTAGTCCAGCTTTTAGTATCAAACCAAGTAATTCCGCCGGAGCAAGTTGCAAAGACGAGCAGATTCCCAGATACACAAAAAGCATCTGAGGCGGCAACTTTTTCTCTTAAGGTGCGAAGCCCAAGTTTGCTCTCATACGCCAATATATAATGTTCTTTAGTCAGAACGATAATGGCTCCATTGTTTGTTACAGAGATAGCATTTATCGGAAAGTCGTAATTAAAAAAAGCATCAACTTCATTCAGCTGAGCTCCGCGAAAGTTACAGCCGTTCAGCGAACAATTGGTAAAAGAAACAAGATGCAAATCCAGCGCAGAGAAGTCCACTTGATCCAAATTATTTCCTCGACAGAGCTTCATTGCCTCTATGAGATTGCTGGTAGCAAGCATAGCGTCAAAGAGGTTCTCTTTATTTTCTAGAGATCCAGGATTTTCTAGAAATCCAGGTAGGTGTAAAAGCGCTTGAATCTCTGAAGGCTTTCCAATATGTTCACCAAAGATTTCGCCCAAAAGAGAAAGTATCTCATTTGATAGTTTACGGGCACACAAACACCCAGGTATTTTAATTTCCTCACCAGGATGAGACTTTGCCATATGCTGGACATCCTGGAGCTTGGACTCAACATATTTGGCAGAAAAGAATTCGGAATATATCTGATGCACAAATGTATAGCGGGTGTATGTTCTGTTGTTTTCACCGATAAGAAGGCCGGTTGGCAAAATGCTTTCGATGAGCGTTTCGTCGGGCGAAAAGGTCTTCACCTCAAAAGTCCTTCCGTTTTCAAACGCAAACCTGGGGAGAAGTTCTTGTATAGCTTGGCGAAGCTCTTTAAGTCGATCTGGGCAAGGATAGCCCCTTTTAAACTGATCAAGCAAATGGCCTATATGCGCTTGCAGAATATCCGCTTTTGTTTTTGCCCCCTTGCTATAGATTTTCAAGAAGAACGGAAAACGCAGCAGTTGAACTGTTGCTTCCTCTTTAGGTAAAGCAAGATTCTTTTTCTCCAGATAGTCCATTACCGTCTCAAGTGGTAATGGCTCCAAATACCAGGTTTTAAAGTCTTTTGTGGCTTCCCATTGATAATCCTGCCTTGAGGCGATGCATATGACCGCCGCAGATGAAAGGTTGGCAATTTCTTCTTGGAGTCCGCCGGAGGGATCCTCGGCCTCGTCAAGGCCATCAAGAAGCAGAATGCATCTGTTGTCAGCAAAAAAATTCGCAGGAAGACATTCTTCTTCGGCGGGGAAATAAAGTCTTTTTACTTCGCTTCTAATATAAGAGCTTCCTTTTTCTATTTTATAGGTTTTATAGGTATGAAGAGGGACATAAAGCGGAAGCAAAGTGGCATCAGCTATTAGTTTTTTCCAAAGCAGTAGAAGGAGTGTGCTTTTTCCCGAGCCACCTTCGCCAAGAAGCAAGGCGTTGCTTTCCGTATTAAATGCGTCCCAATCCTTCGGGCGGCAAACCAAACTTTCGTTGAAGTCATCATTTGCTCCAAATTTAGCCTGCCACTCATGCTCGTACAACTCACGGCTTTTCTCCAGTGCCAAAGCCTGATGGAACCCTCGTCTTTCCAATATTTGGATCATTCTATTGAGAGCGTGATAAAGCTCCCGATCTTTCCCTCCTATGCTCGGACGATGTTCCATACTATTGTCCGTCAGATGGCAGATTAGCTTTTTAATTTCGTCCTTAACAGGCTGCGAAAGTTTCAAATTACTACAGTTGGATTCTAAATAACCACAGTTGTATTGGCTTGCATTGAAAATCAAACAGTATAGCAATTGGCCGACACCATAGACATCGGTTTTTTCGGATACGACATACTTGTCGACGTTGTGATACTCCGGTGGCTCGGTTCCTGAATAAGCAGGATCCTCAACAGAAGTTCCGAGCTTTCGGCTGATCCCGAAATCGATTACCAGTGCGGTTACCGCATCAAGCCGGTCGGACTTAAAGTTGATATCTGCAGCGAAAACATTCGTGAGAGAAAGGTCGAGATGGGCATAGTCTAGCTTCACCAACCGCTCAAGAAAACGGGCCAGCGAGAGCATGATATAAAGCGAAGCCCTTACGCGCTCGTAATCGGTAAAGTCTTTAAACTTACCCTGCAGCTTTTGCAGCGAGACAAGGTCATTAGGCAGCTTGGTCTCTATGAACATATTCTTCTCTGCAGCTACAATACGAACAGGACTTTGGAATGTGTCATTGCCGACAGCTGCTGTTGTTTCTTTTTCGCCATGCATGACATCACTGTTGATTAGGGTTTGCCCGAAGTCGTCAAAGCCTTTGGGGTTATAGACCTTGAGTACAAAATCCGATCGGGTGCCCTCGTTCTCAAGCGGATAAACATCTGCACAGCCGCCGCAGATCGGCTCACCAGCAATCTTATAAGAGTTGCCATTGATTTGAACAATATCTCCTCTTTTATACTGCATATCTTATCCTCCCACTGAGCAAACACCCCTTGCGGCTGCCAGATTATTTTCTGAACGTGATCTTGAGATTTTTCTTTGTATTTATTGTAGTTTTCAGGTTTTTGGGGTTTATTTTCTCATCTGAAAAAATTTGGTCGGTATAGAAACTCAAAATCATCCATGTAACATGCTTCTTGATGATCTCCTTGCCACTGTTGTCGTCCTCTAACCCCGCATTTTCTATTTTAGTTATGAGAGGCTCAAATGCTTCGTTTTCACAGAGCTTTTCGATAAATTTTTGCGAGAAGACGCACTCCTTATCCCGGTTAAGGATACAGCTAAATGTTTTCTTGTTGTCTCTTTTAGCTGCCGTTACTTCATTTGCAAAATCAGCCCGAAATTTTTGATATAAGTCCATAATTTTACGGTTTTCTCCCAGGCATTTACGAACGGCTTCAGAATAATACTTTTTTGCCACTTTGCTCTCGTTTAAGTCCTTTTGCTTTTGGGTCATGCTGCCCTTGTGTTTTTTTCCAGCGTCAGAACGTTGCGTAAAGTAAAGGACAAGGCCTTCGTGGAAGGCGATGATTGCAAAAAGATAACACTGCTCAAGTGGGTTCTCAGCGATGAAAGGAGGTAGCATAGCTTCGCGCAGCACGGCAGTGGCCACTTCAAAAAACTCGGTAAAATGAGCAGATATATTTTCTGCTTCTACACTACCGATGTCCCACCAATTAGTTATACAGGCTCTGTACAGTGCAGCCAAGAAATCAGCTTTTGTTGGCTTCACTTTGCCTCTCAAGAGAGAATCGAAACTTTGAGGTGCCTGTTCCTCAACCTTTCCGTTGGAATCGACGCAGTAGTACTGAGAGAGGTGCACTCTGCCTTTGCTCAACAAATCCGTATCCGCCTCCGTCAAAGTATAGGGGCGCGTATACAGGAGGGAAATATTTTTGGCCATTTTAGAGGCTTTTTCCTTAGCTTCTTTTCCTTTATAAGGCGTTCTACGCTGGTCATTCAAAAAATCATTGATTGGTTTAGCATTGGCGGTTGGCGTCACTTGAGTACATTCGACAACATGCTGTAGCAAGCTGGTAGCTCGCAAAGAGACGCCGTTCAATCTGCCAAACCTTTCCTCTAAAAAAACCTTCATTTTCTGGAGAGCGACATTTTTCCTGTGCTTTTCTGCAACACTTCTGAAATCGTTTACAACACTGTCCTTGTTTACCTTCGTATTTGCTGCCGCATTGGGTGATTTCAGCAACTCATTATAGGTGAGCTTTTGCGTCTTTTTCTTTGCCAGATTTTTATAATACAGATGAAGACTTCCAAACTCCTCCTCGGTAAGAGGCTCATCTGTATCATTCAGGGCCAAGGCGAAAATTGCAATCAGATTTTCAGGATCATTATAATCGAAGCCAAAATTCGAAGTCTCCGTGATAAAGCGTTCTGCTTCTTGCACGCTCATCCCTAGAGACAAGGGAACATCAAGATAGTCTTCTCGTTTTAGATCTCCACTGAGCACAGCTTCCCATTTTTTGCGGGAGAAATTTATCCAGGAATTTCCATCCAATGAAGAAAGCAATTCTTCATCTGAGGAGCAAGGCCAACTGCGAGATTTACAATAGGATGTTAAAAGCTGTTTAGGCTGATTTCGCAGTTGCTCCTGGAGATTGGCGAATCTTCTTTCGTAAAACTCACGAATTTGCACTTTGGTATGGTCTGTCCTGAGGTTTTTGTCAGCCTCCAGCTGGAGACTACCCAGAATTGTACGAGCTTTTTCTTCAAGAGAGGCTTTCTCCCCCGGCGTTGTTTTCAGAACGCTATTTACATAGTCTAGCAATTCTTTATATGGAGTTGTTTCATGAACGCAGTTATCGTATGGCATAATGAAGCCTCCTTCGAAAGCTGTCGATATATAGTGACAGTATAGCACAGAAAATTCAATCACTCAATAGCGCTTGGCAGAATTTCCAGTATATCAATGCACGCTGCCCCGGGGCAGTTCCTTCTTTCGTCGCCAAGGCCAATGCAGTCGCCCACTTTAATGGGTGCTCTCTTAACTTTTTTGGCATTTAGAAATGTGCCATTTAAGGAATCCAAATCATAAAGCATAGGTTCTTCGCCAACCGCTAAAACGCAGTGCGCCCTACTTACAAAAAAACATTCGGAAAGTGTCTTCGCCAATTCTTTATCTCCGAGGCGGCCCAAAATGTAGTAGCCGGGTGGGAGGACAAAATCACCTCCTAACGAACCGCCTGTAATATGGATTCTCAAGCTTTGCTGACTATTTGGTTTTAATTTCATTAGATAGCCTCCTTGCCGTTTTTTGGTGTTCTACTATCATAACGCAAAAAGGCAACGCTGTTTTTTAGTTGATCCGCAGTATGCAGCTACAGAAAAAAGGCTCCCCATAAGTCAAGCTATAATAAGGGTTAGAATCATATTCGTAGGGAGGCATATATATGAACGACATTATTAGTGGAAGTTATTGGACACAAGCGTATTGCGAAAAAGAAAAGCTGGACTATGAAGAACAGAATAAGTCTTTTTTCGACCTGCTGCAAACTGCCATCAATGCACACTGCGGCGAAAAGATCGCACTGTATATTTACGGCGATACAGTCGACAGTGAGTTTGAAGAAATCGAGCTGCAAGACTTGATGCCCATCGAAAAAGTGATATTGGATTCGGAAAAGGTGGCACCGCGATCTATGCTGAATTTCCTGTGGGTGAATGAAGTTATATTGGGAGGCAATGTTCGCTCTATTGCCAACGGGGCATTTGCTCAAAGAAGGTCGCCGTATATTCCGAATCTGAAGGCAATAAACATTATTGATCCGCAAGAGGAAGGATACTATTCTCATGATGGCGTCCTCTTATACAGGGATAGTGTTCACGACAAGCTTGTAAAGTTCCCCACTGGAAAAATGCTCTCTAGCTATACAATTCCGGGAAAGGAAAAAAGACTGATGCTGATCAACGGTGACGCGTTCGAAGATGCCTTCTTCTTGAATGAGATCGTAATCGAATGCCCGTGCCTTATTCCGCCGGATGCTTTTGCGCATACTCCGCATTTGCGCCGGGTGATATTTCGTGGCAATGGGGCTATGTCGAGCTTTCTGGAAGAAGACTTCGTGAATGATTTGGTGGGCGATTATGATATCGTCGTACCCATGAATGCACATGGCATCATTCGCTATGCACATACCCATGGTGGCCGCTTGCTTTTTAGCGAATAAACAAAGGGGGCGCTGCTGCAATCAGAGGTGAACCGGCAAGACGGCAATAGGCAAAAGCTTCCCCTATGTGGGAAAATGAAAATCCTACATAGGGGAAGCTGTGATTTAAGAGTTGCTTAGTCCGGAGGTGTGTTATCAAGCATATATTCGCTTTCATGCTCTGCTACGAGGTCTGCCAGGCGGCAAATCGCCTCCTCGAAGGTGTCCCCACCGCAGTCGAGGGATATATCGTGAGCGGGGGCAAAATCTTTTTCATAGGGAGAGAAAACCCAAGGGCCGCATTCAAGCCAAACATTTGTTTCTGTGTTACGGACGGTGTCGTCTTCAATTCTCTTTGTGAGGGGGTCGACTTTCACAACGTACATATCAAGACACTGTGAAAAATGACCTTTAAAAATGGGATGTTTTTTTAGAAAGTGATATGCATCATAGAATTCCATTATCGATACCTCTTTTATCCATCATTTGGGTTCCACTGTCGTACATTGTTCATGTTTAAGGGTGGCTGTCTCTGTTTGGAGACAGCCGCTGTTTTTAACTCCCGGGCAGAATGACTACTTACGAACATCACCGAGTAGCTTTTTTGTCATAATCCGGGCCATGATAGCCTTCGCGTCCAGTGGCGATGTTTACATACGTATGCCCGCCGCTACTGTCTTTGTGGTTGTACTGATAGAGATTCCCGGTATGACGGTCATAATTGCCGTAATATCCTTTGCCGGTCTTTTGAGTGCTCTTGTAAGCGGTTACCTTGCCATCCTTTGTACGCATTTTGACATCCTTCTTTCATGTTATTTGGAAGTTTTCTTCCTGTATGCTTATTATATATGAAATGTGCTGGTGTGTTTTTTATTCTGTAAAATAGTGAAAGCTTTTTTGCAAAAAACACGATTTACTTTTTGATATGATAAAAGCATAAAAATAAAAGGAGGCCACTGTATGATTCGTTCCTTGAAAATTATCGCTAACTCGCTGAAGGATGAAGGGATCCCCGTTTTTCTACAAATCATAATGGCACCGATTATGTTCAGGTTTCGATACCATTTGAAAACGCACTACCACCTATATTGTTCCTTTAACAAATTTCTGCCTGGGATAAAAAACACGCCTGCACACTGCGTATATAATAGATTGCAGAAGATTACAGGAAGGAGGAAATCATTATGGCGCGCTGTTATTATTTGGACTATGAAAGCAAGAGCAGCCTCAAGCTATTGCCTTATTACGAAAGAGAGGACAGCGAGCAAATCCATTCGGACTATTTCTAAAATCATCATTGAAAGGAGGCTACATTATGTACGAAGTATTTCCCGCTCACTGCAATTACTCCATGGACTGCAGTGGTTGGTGCGATTACGATTGGGATTCCAATTGTTGGAGTGACATGGACTAATCCTACCTGATGAGAATCTGATTGCAACAGATCGAAACAGCCGCATTGCGGCTGTAGTAGGAAGCAAAGAATATTCATCGTTGCTGATGAAATAATGGAGGTATATGAAAATGAAATTTTCAAAGTTCAACATCATAATTAAGGATGGCAATGAACCCTATATATGGAACACAAAGAGCAATGCAGTTTCAAAGTTAGATGACCCTACATTTCAACGGTTAGTAGAAATAAAACCGGAATTCATTCTACCAGATGATTTTCCGTTCCTTGATTATATGAGCGCGAACGGATTTGTAGTAGATGATGAGTTCGATGAGACAGGTGAAATACTTCGAGAATGGAGCAGAACTATAGACGACACTGCGCCTTCATCGCTTTCCATTACCCTTGCCCCTGGCATGGGCTGTAACTATAACTGTCCATATTGCTTCGAGAACGGGAAACGAGGCGGTTCGAGAATGACTTATGAAACTGCAGACGCGGTAGTCCGGTTTATCCGCAAAAAAATTGACAGCAACCCATCCCTGAAAACGATAGCTTTGAATGGTTTCGGGGGTGAACCGCTTATGTACATAGATATTTTTGAACGGATCTGTCATCCTTTGATCCGACTCTGCGATGAGCGGGGGATCAGATTCAAAGGGCATGTTATCACCAATGCGTACTTTCTTACGGACGATATTGTTGACAGGCTAGCTAAATGCCGTATTACCTCAGCTCAGGTGTCGATTGATGGAATGCCGGAGGTTTATGCTGCTGGAAAAGGCGTACCTGCCAAGGCATTTTACAGAGTAGTTGACAATATAGTCACAGCATGCGACAGAATGAGAATCTCCGTACGTGTAAATGTCCCTAGGGACGGACTTGACAATGCATGTGAGTTGAGGGATTACCTCATGCAAGAAAGGGGGCTTGACGGGAAAATTTCCATATACATTGCAAACACAAGGCTATATGGTGCGAGTCTGGAAACAGAAAAAGCAAATTTCGCAAACTGGTGCGAAATGGACAAGGAGTTTATCAAAAGCTTTGATCCCGACAAAGGAAGCTTCAATTTTAAGAGCTTAACGCAGAAGATTTCTGGTAGCCATTTAAGTCCTTGCAAAAACATCTGCCGTTACAATGCCTGTATCGGCCCCGAGGGAGAACTATATCCCTGTGAGCATTATTTCGGAGACGGACGATATGTATGTGGAAGCATTTTCAGCGGCGCGAATGACACAGAGATTTCTGAAGAATTTCGTAAAGTGAAGCTTCCGGACAACAAGGAGTGTGGAAGCTGTGCATTGTTCCCGGTCTGCATGGGTGGCTGTCCTGATGACAACATTCACTCTCGCAACATTATCGAATGTGATATGTATCGTGATCATCTTGTAGATCGAAAGCTACTGGAAATACGGATACATAATCGTTTGATAAATGAGTCATGCGCAAGCGGGTTTAAGACAATAAAGGAGAAAAATTATGGAACGAGAAAAAGATGTTCTGGAGAAGCAAACCTTTCAGTGCGTGAAAAAGATCAAGTTCATTCCGGGTCAGCGCTGTTTTAAGACCAATGCGTTTCTTGACCTCTGCTCAAATGCAGGCGAATACTGCATCGTCGACAGCGATGACGAAAGTCCCTTGTGCGTCAGAGATGGCGTGTTGTACTGTCGATCTGGACTGGAACTGTATCGTGTCCCACCAGAAATGAAAGGCGTATTCGCAGTGCCCTCGGGGGTTGAGGCACTCCGAAGGCACGCATTCTTTCGGTCGGCGCTTAACCAAATTATCCTCCCGGATACTCTTTGTACGATCGATGAGTTGGCATTTAAGGACTGCACAAATCTGGAGAGCCTGTATCTTCCAGCAAGCGTAACAAGCATCGGCGATCAGCCAGATTGGGATTCTCCTGTGGCAAACTGTCCCAAACTGCAAGCGATCACCGTAGATCCCGCAAATTCGAAATATTTCGGCATCGACGGTGTGTTATATTGCAGGGAAAATGGCTGTCTGTTGACTTACCCCTCCGGCAAAAGCGGGTCATTCGACACACCGGACTTTGTCCGGGAGTATGCGAGCAACGCATTTCGCGAATGCAGAAATTTGACAAGCATTCGGTTTGGAGCAAATGTGACTCGGATCGGCAACGGTGCGTTTGTCGGGTGCACATCACTGACAGAACTGCATCTCTATGCACAGATCGAACAGCTCGACCTGTTTGCCCTCTCCGGCTGCACAAACCTGAAAGATATTTATATCGATAACCCGGCATTGGATATTCTATTCACAGATGATGACGCGTTTCTTTGTTATTGCAAAAAGAAATTTCTACATACCTTCAATCAAGGCAATCTAACGATTCACGCTCCCGCAAAGAGCACCGCTGCAAAATTCGCAGAACAGTGTGCATTAAAGCTTGAGCCGGTGTTGGGGTAATGTGGGTATAACATGCTGGACGCACAAAGATCAGCCTTGCTTACTATATGGAGATAGCCGATTCTCACTCTAGAAGGTAGTTCTAAACCTCGGCGCACTGACGCCCAAAGTCTGTGCAGATGGTTATGATTGGCTATGAGCGCAGGTGCACGGATCCCAATCCGTGCACCTGCGGCTAAAACTCCGGAAGATGTGGGCTATTTCGCCGTACAGGTATGGCACAACTGAACGATATTTATACGGAAACATGAATCTATTGTTTGAACTCCTGCCTTATCAGAATAAAAAGAACGCTGAGCTATCACACAGCGTTCTTTTTGGGGAAACTTATGTTCTTGTCATTCATGGTGAGAGAAGCGATTGCGAATTTGAGGATCTTGATCTTGAATACCTGACCGTAGAAAGAGGAAATTTCAAAGGTATAGAGAAACTCAATTCTAAGTGTATTTTCGAACTGGCCGGGGTGAAAGAAGTGTTCTTGCCCAGCGGTATCAATACTGTATCCGGAGACGCATTTTCCCCAAAATTCGCCGCATCCATACCGAGTCTCGTAGGAATTCACATTCTTGATGCTGCGAAAATAAATCGAACTTCTTTTCATCCGATGGCGTGCTCTTTTACCGGGATGGTATGCGCAATGTTCTTATTAAATTTCCCGCTGGAAAGAGGAAACCTACCTATCTGATTCCGACGCTCACCTATCGGCTTACCTTAATCAGCAAGGATGCCTTTGAGGGCGCATTCCTTGTAAATAAAATCGTTATTGATTCGCCCTGTTTAATTCGCCTAGTGCTTTTACTGAGATTCAAAACCTGATGCAGGTAGTTTTTACAGATAAGGGTGCTGTATCCTATTTTGCTGCTGACCCCTTCTGCTGATTGGGGTGATTTTGCCTTTGAAACTGTCGCACCAATGACAGCAAAAGCCGTCATCGAGTTTGATTATAAGCAAGACGTTCCCACATTGTTCGCGAAGTAAATGCAAGAGGGCTGCCGGCAATCGTCGGCAGCCCTCCTTGACTTCTTTACTTTCCCTTGCCGCTACCGGCTCCCTTACCGCCACCAGTAGTGGTCGGCGTTCCGCCGGAGTAAGTTCCGCCCTTCTGGTTGCCGCCCTGATAGATAGGCTTCATGTAAGAAATCTGCATGAAATGTTTCCTCCTTAAATTTTTTGGAAGCTCTACTTCCTGATGACCTTAGTTTATCATAATTATTTAATGGCGTTTTTTAAGCATATCTGATAGAATACTCATTGTTAAGTTTGAAAATAAAAAAGAGAGTGAAATTGTTATGTTATACTTGCCAATCGATGGTAAAGATAGACAATCACCAAAAAGGAGGAAACAACATGGTTATAGAGATTATCAGCTGGGCACTCAAAATTCTGATTATTATATCGATTGCCTCAGCGCTCTGTCTTGCATGGTATGTATGGGATCAGCGGAATTTGCTTTTCAGAGGCATTGCTTTTCCGGAATCATTTATTGAGAACCCCTACATACTCGCGCCAAAAAAAGAAAGAGAAGCGCATCTCGCCTTTTTGGAGAAAGTGAAAGCATGCCACCGGAACTGCATCGAGGATTATAAGACGGCGAAAGAGGAAAGAAAGCATTTCATTGACTACATTCTTTTTCTGCCCGACATAGTTCTTCCGGATAGAACAGAGGAATTTAGTGAGGCGCAGCTGCTCACGCTTGCAGAAGCGCTTGTCTCTCCGGGAAAGCTCACGGAGGAGGAAAGGCCCTTAGCCTTGGAGTTTGCAGCAGAAATACATCCGGTCAGTGGGATGAAGGATAAACCTGTTGCCTGTTATCGCTTTCACCAACATCTGACAGCTGCGGAGTACGCTGAGGCCTCTTATGGCAGGAGGAAAGCAAGGCATAGCGAAAAAGCGTTCGCGGTCTTTATGATGATTCAAATGGCCACCCTCTTTGGCATGCTTTTCTTGAGCGCATTTACCGATGCATATGTAAATTATGTGTCAACCTTTGCAGAAAAAATCGGATGTTATCTCACCCTTGCACTGCTGTTTTCCGCCATTCTTTACAGCAGGCGTGTTAATACGAAAAAGGCTTCACTGGCCGAAATAATCGTCATGGCTTTTTTGTACACCGCGTGTGTGATTTTGCTTAATAATCTCTGGCGCTATCTGCTGTCCGATGTCTGGTTCAAAGACGGACAACTCTATTTCAAGATACTTCTTGCTGACCTTAAAAACTGTGCAGGGATGGCTGCGTTTCGATATCCTCTGGTGCTTTTGGCCTCCGCCTGCGGCCTGTTTGCGGAGGGAAAAATTTTCTCACATGAGGGGCGAAAAGAGAAGGCTGCGGAGGCCGAACAGGTACAGCATGTTGATCGGATAGTTGAAAAGATGGTTTCGAACTGGGAAGACTCCTTCCAATTTGTATTTCTCTTTGGCACTGCGGAAAATCGAAAAGGGCTTATTCAAAAGGCAGAGGATATCTTCAAAAAATGTGAGGAAGGACAATGCTTCCACATATCGGCGGACGAGATACTGCAGTTACTTCAGAGTGAGAATGCAATAGTAGAACATTCGCTCCTGATTATTGAGAATGTCGATGATTATTTAATGATCAACCCACACAATACGGATATTCTTTTCAGTATCATCACTGAAGTGGCGGCTCGTAACGGAAAGGTCATTCTTTCTTCGGCCTTACGTCCCGGTGATATGGAAGGCTTGAACGAACGCAATCTGATGCTTCTAAACTGCTTTCTGGTTGAGCAAGTATGAGAACGCTTATATGGTCTCGTTACCGTACTTGCGAAGACTTGCAAACGCTGCCACATTTTTTGGAGTCAAGGAGATTACTATATGGAGAGAATCAGACTTTCGTTTTTTTCGGTCGATAACAATAATGAGGTTTTCTGCGCTGAAGTTCCTAAAGGGCTGTTTTCGAAGGGAATGGTTTTGGCTCTCGGGAGAGACCACACGCTTATGCTTTATGGCGAAGATAAATGGGATTCGTTTTTGGAACGAATTAAGACGCTCTCCCCCGAGAACACCAAAATGTTCAGACCGTTTTTATCGTTTTCTGCACTCTGCTACAACCGCGGGGACACTGCGTTAAAAGTTTCCAAAACGATGCTTGATTACGCCGGAATAAAATCCGAAGCCTTATTGGAGCAGCCTGAGGATGGGCATTTCATATTACGGAGACCGCGAAAATGCAGTTCGTCAGTGGGTCTGCTTCAAAACGGCGGAATGACTGGAGATTGAAAAACACCTCAATGATGCTGTGATTTAACAAAAAACAATATCCATATTATCCTCCTAAAACAAGATTTTGAATAAATTTTCAGAACCAAGACACCCCTTAACTAAACAAAGCTCCTCGGCGTAGCATGCACCTATCTTGCTACCGTTTATACGATCCATCGATTCAATTAATGAAAGTAATCCCCGATTGATTTCGGTCTTAGAATTCTCTTCTGTCCTATAAATTTGGCTTTTGTATGTTTTGATTAGTTTCATTTTTTCTTCGTACACTTCGGATACATCCATGTATATTTTAGTTCCACAATCTGCTACTGGAGAGGTCTTTCCCGGAAAACGGTAGCTCAAAATATATTTACAGTTATGAGGAGCACCATAACTATCTGCACAGAAATTGCTCGCCGCCATCTCGACGCCTTTTTTCACAAGCAAGGAGGTTTGAATGTGGTCTGGGTGAATATCATTTTCAGAAGGAAGAACAATAATACTGGGCTTTAGCCTTCGTACTACTCTTATTATTGAAGCCATTTGCTCCTCATTATAACTGCTTATACCCATATCAGCAAAACCTAAGTGCGTATAACGAATGTTTGGGTATAGGGCAGCAACCTTATCAGTTTCACATCGCCTAATTTCCTTTGTTCCATTTGCTGCAGCGCCCCCATCAGTCATAACTACTATCTTCGTAGCATACCGATTGCAATGCAAAAGAACAGTTCCTCCCAAGACAAATTCAACATCATCCGGGTGGGGGGAGAAAAATACTATTCCTGACATTTTGCCCTCCATAAAAGCTCTTATTCTAACGCTCTTTCAATCTTCTCACATAATTCTCATCGCTTTTTTCGCAAGCACATTCGTTTTGTTGCTATGACCATTTGCCGCTCTCTTTCGAGCTTAAGAAACGCTTCATATTCAGACCGGGTAATTGTTCCATCTTCAAGAGCTTTTTTTATTCTACAGCCAGGCTCTTGTATGTGTGAACAATTTGAAAAGCGGCATTCTTTAGCCAACTCATAGATGTGTTGAAATAATTCTGGCGTTTTTTCAACATTCCACAAAGCTAGTTCTTTAATGCCGGGTGTGTCTATTGCCCACGCACCCAGTTTAGAACAATAGTGCAATGTTCTGGATGTCGTTGTATGACGGCCCTTATTTGATTTTATGCTATAGGTTGATGTTATCTGCTTTTCATACCCAAGAAGTGAGTTAATTATTGTAGACTTCCCAACTCCAGAGGGACCAACTAAAGCCATTGTTTCACCACTTCTTAGAAAAGGACCTAAAACCGATGATAAATCATCCCTTATAGCACAAACATCTTGAATTACAACGCCCGGCAGATCCCTTTTTATTAGCGCAACTTCATTGGTTGGATCTTCACACAAATCCGATTGTGTTAATAAAAGCATTTGACGAAAATTACCTGAAAAACCAAAAAGCAATCTATTAACAACACTTAATCGGATGCCTTCGCGAATTGAAAGGCAGACACAAACAAGGTCGATGTTTGCTGCAATAATCTGCTCTCTCATTTGATTCCCAGAAACTTTTCTCGATAAAGTACTTTTCCGCGGCAGGATTTCATAGATTAATGCACCGCCATTTTTTTCAAATATGCACCAATCCCCAATAGCTGGAGCCGTATCCCTCATTGCTTTTTTTGAGCAAGAAGCATAGACGGTCCCGTCAATACTTTCCAGAGAACATCGGTCCCGTTGGACACAAGTTATTCTTCCAACATTATATGGGAGCTTGCTGGAGTCGCTATAAAACTTGTATGCAGTTTCAATATCCATTTTTTTGCTTTTCCCTCTTTAATTTTTTGTAGGTTTTTTTCATTATTACATATGTTGCGAGCAAACCTAAGGATGAGCATGCAAATGAAAGAAAAATCGGAAACCGATCCGCAAAATAGCCATATAACAATTGTCCTAAAGGCGTTGAAACAATTGCACAAAGTTGGATAATAGAGGCAATCCTCCCAAGGACTTGTTCTGGAATGCTTGTTTTGACTGTAATCGTTGTGGCTATACTCATGAGCGTAATAATAATTACGGCCAACACCATTGCTCCAGCAATAATGCTTAGCAATGTTGCTGGCTGTATGCTTGAAAAGCTTTGTGTTACAAATGACAATATAAGCATTAAAAATGCATAAATAATCGTTCCCCTCAAATTGGCTTTGTGCTCTGCTTTGTCCCTTATCAACCACATTGCAATGAATGGAGCTACTACACTCGCAATTCCAAGCGCTAAATTATATGCTGTATATATCTCAATGCTTGATTTCGTGGTAATGCGAATAAAGTGAGGAACTGTAACAGAAAAAAGCGGGCTAACAAAAAAGTTAAAAAGAGGCGCAAACAATATAACCCCAAGCACGTAATTGTATTCCTGCAAGGATACAATGGCTTCTTTGTAAGATGTCATCGCTTCATGGAACAGAGATTGTTTGTTCATTACACCGGGATTTTCCGTCATGTTTTTAGCTCTATCCCGCAGCATTAATGTCAACAAAAATGCTACAAGTTCAGAAACTAAAGTCGCCAGTAATACCGCTTGTATTCCGAATAATCCATAAGCAAATCCTGCAATAACTGGAGACAATATCTCAACAATCCCATCATCCAAAGAAGATAGCTTGCTTGCAGCAGCAATCTGATTCTCATCCACAATACAGATAACGGCTTTCATCTCTGATGCAGAAATAAGCGTTTCACAGAGTTCAAGGCAAATAACTAACACATAGATAAGAGAAATATTGAGTGGAGTAATGAGGGTATGTATTAAAAAGAAGCTTAACATCAAAGCCGTAAGTCCAAGTGCACCTAACTTTAAAATGCGAAGGCAGTCCTTATAATCAGCCAAATAACCAGCTATTGGTGTTCCAATGATTCTTGGGAAAATAATCGCCGAAAGAACGGTAGAAAAAATCAGTGCCGATCCAGTTAAATCTAACACAAAAATCGCTAGTGCAAATTGCAGCATGTTGGAGGCTAGTCGCATAAGAGTCGTTGAGCCCCAGTATCCCAAGAATGACTTGTTTTTTAATATACTCTTGTACATGCTTCCTCCAGACTAATTGTTCAAGCTTTTATATCTCTTTTTCTGACCAAGAATCGAATCGATATATTCAGAAAAGGAGTTATTTAAATACCGTCGCTCATAGGCTATCGCATTTTCCAATGCTTTTTGACAATGTATAGCGAAGATTGTTGGATCAAATAATTTTTCAAGTGCATTTCTCCAACTCGCATAGTTTGAATAATCAAAGATCAAAAAATCATTGATTTTTACTGCTTCAGGAATTCCTCCATTATTGCTAGCTAAAATCGGGACAGAATTCAAAGATGCTTCAACGCTTCCACGACCAAGTCCCTCTGCTTCCTGCGATGGCAACAACAGCAATTTGCAGTTGCAATAAATCTTAGAAAAATCACTTTCTATTTTCTCAATTGTAACGTTATGTCTGGCTTCGATCTCTTTTTGAGTGCATGGCAGAGCATTCCCCCATGTCTCCTTTATAACGAATTTCTCATGTTGGAAATCTTTTGAAAGTTGTAAAACAATATCTATTCCCTTAGATTTTATTGGATTAAAAAACATTATATCCCTGCGGTTTAAGCTCTGCGTCTTAAATCTTTTGCTAGGAACACGAGGATAAATCACTTTAGCTTTGTAATTCAACGTTGGATGTATTGAATCCAGAAGAAATTGTGACATGCAAACAATACCTTTTACTGCTGGACTTCTCAAGCATTCAATATCATTATCAGAGTTGAGACCTGAGGCGTGAACTCCGTGGATCAAATATAACAAAGGTTTATCTGCTATTGTGCAGTATCTTGCTAGCGGGCGTAGAAAGTTCAACTGAGAAATAATCAAATCTGGATTAATCTCGCTAATCAAATTCAAGGCTCTTTCTTCAAAATTGTCTTTTGAATTATAGAACACCTTGCAAAACGGATCATGAATAATTGTCATTCCGTTTTTCTTGACTTCATCATATTTTTGCATACGAAGCAACGCACCCTCATTACTGTTTATGCTATAAACTATATAACCTTTATTAAACAACTCTTCCAAGAACTCATCAATCGTTATCTCGGCGCCGGACTGATGATAGGGCGGAAGGCTATTCATATTACAATAAAGAATCTTCATTCAAGGGTCCTCCATTTTTCATTATACCTCTTGAAGCACAAAATTCTATAAGCCTCCCAACATACTCATAAACTGGTAATATATCAATGCCAGGTAACAAAGATTGGATATGCATGCATAGATCCAAAACCTTTTTTCCAGCATTTGAGTGGGAATTAAATATTTGTGCAAAGTACTCTAACGGTATATGCTGCATGATTCTTTCGATTTCGTTCGAATGCATGAGATTCTCTATTCCAAAGAGATCAAATTGAAGCCTTAATCCACTCTCACTAATCGTATAGCCCCTTAGATCACTTTCTAAAAAGCTATTCGGCATATAATTCAGAAAAATCGCATATCTATGCTCGTTTCCGGGGTATAAATCTATACCACTTTCCATAGCGCTATTATAATATGGTGTTCCTTTGAAAGGCGTTGCAAAGTATCTTGAGGAAACAAACAATGCCTTTTGTTTTTTATATTGACGCAACGCCTCATTTGTTCGAAAGAGGGATTGCAGTGTTTCGCCAACATAAAAAGACATGACTAAGAATTCAACCATCTCAAAATTAACGCCGCAAAGGTATTCATACGCTTTTCTGAAAGTGCTCTTTATATTCTTTTTATTCATCGCTAGGTAGAGACCGTCATCGTCAGTTTCAAACCCAAGCTCAAATCCCTTACATCCAGCACTCTTCATTTTGGGAAGCAGATCCTTGTGTTTCAGTATTATCTCTGGACGTGATAGACAAATCCAATTAATTTTTAATCCCGTTGAAATTATCAGTTCTGTAAATTGGTCAACCCATTCAGGATTGATCATTAAGTTATCATCGTAAAAGTGATAGTCTGAGATCCCCCACTTAATTTGATTATTTTTAATTTCATTAAACACATCTATGGGGTTTCTATATCTGACCTTCGTTGTCCATGTAAGATGTGTAGAACAAAAGTCGCACTTAAATGGGCAACCTCTTGATGCCATAACCGGCAACGCCTGTCTGCTTTTGTTTATATGGATATTCTCGTTGTATTTTGTTAAATCAAAAATAGACCAGTCTGGCGCGGGGATATCGCTTCCGTGAACACATACTTTGGGTTCAAAACCGCTCCGTTCCACATTGTTCTTTGTGCATATATTTACACAATCATCCAAAGATTCTTCATAGTGGCCAAATTCATGCTGTATAATTTTCTCTATTGCCTCTTCTCCTTCTCCAACAATGGCATAGTCTGCGCCACAGCGTACAAACTCTTGCGGAGAGACAGACACATGGTTTCCTCCACATATTATCAGTGGATTATAAATATCTTTTACCCTTTCTATTATTTCTTTCGCTTGCTTTACCTGCATTGTCTTGATTGTAATCGCAAGAATGTCAGGGCGAGAATAGTTTATGGCTTTGACGATCTGCTCTTCATCTAAAGCGTCTGCCAAAGCATCAACTAAAGAGAACTCTATCCAATCAAATTTGCCATGTAAATAATTGTATAACGTTGCAATTCCCAAATGAGGTGGAACGTATCTCCCCATACCTTTAAAGGGCGGCCTAATAAACATCATTTTCGTCATATCGAAAGCTGGCCTCCTATCTGGTCTAATATTGCATCTAATTTCTTTTTAAACCCTGTTTCCTCTAGCAGATATAAATCACAAATGCCAAAGGTTTCACATAGTACTAGTAAGTATTCAAAGATAACATACTGGATCTTTACGAGGAATAGTAATTCTTCGTTCTCTTCTGTTGTTCTATTTGTGCTACTTAACACGTAAACTGCCTGCGAGATTCTATCTTCATATAAGTCCCTAAAATCACAAACAGCATCATATAGGTTTTGTACTTTGTTATCTACGAATATTGGCTTCGTCCTCTCGTGAATAGAACCTATATAGTAGTCATGATAATCATCATAGTAGTGTGAACCATAAAAAGGAACCAGTGTTTGATAAATATTCCCTACAGTCGCATAATCTAGTAAATCATTATTTTTCAAAAAATCAAAGGACGCACGTATATCATCAAGCGACTCTAGGGCTTCAAACATTATCATATAAACAAGGGTTTGGCTCTGCGTTTGTTTTAAGAAATCTATTGCATTTTGGTTGATGTCGGGAGTCGTTTCTTTCCTATATCTTTTAAGCACTTGCGCGCTATTGGATTCAATTCCAAGCGTAATACTACAATCGCCAGCTGAGAGTAGTTTTTCGAGCTGACCTTTATTATTCGCGACTTGATCGCTTCTTGTTTGAAACGAGAATTTTACTCCAGGATACTCTTTTCGGATTCTTGCAATGAGACTTTCTGCACGGGAGGGATTTACATAAAAGTTGCAGTCAACAAAATTAATATATTTATAACCTTTTCCGCGAAACTCCCGATTCAACTCTTCTAAAACATTAAGCTCACTTCGCGCAAGCCAATAATTGTTTTTACAATTTACACAATATGTGCAATGATATGGGCATCCTCTACTGGTCGAAATATGGAAAACTCTCTTTGTGGCATCAAATTCATAATTAGACGCGTCAACTATAATGTCTCCGCGATCTGGCACTGGAAACTCGTTAATATCTATTCCTTCATAGTTGACTGGGTTGTCTATGAATTCATCACCTTTCCTATAGCATAATCCAGAAACCGAATAAACATTTTCTGTATCTATATTGCTAATAAAATCATAAAAACTCTTTTCGCCAAAACCTTTTAGGCAAAAGTCTATTACCGGAAAATCTCGCAGAATTTTCGATCCGCATAGTGTGGCATGATGACCACCCACAACAATAATGTTTCGATCCTTTTTCAGCAGTTCAATCAGTACGACTGTATCAGAAAAAAACAACGAGTAGCTCGAAACACCGATTACATCATAATCGGATAGGCAGTACTTTTCCTCCAAAGCTTGATCGCTAAGTAATGAGCAAGAAAAATCATAAAGATCGCAAACAACCCCTTTACTTTCGCAATATGCTTTTATATATCCCAACCCCAAGGGATAAGCATCCTTTATTCTATGTATCACCCCTCTAAATGGAGGATTTATTAATGCTATCTTTTTCATAATCCTTCCCCTTATAGACGCGAGTAACTCATCTTCTTCAACCAAAGAGTAAAGCCGAGTGGAACCGTCAGAGTTATATCCTCCAATCAAAAAATTAGAGCAATAATCCAACGGTTCCACTCTAATCCGTTAACTGACAGTAAAGGTTTTACTTGCAGCTAAAAACAAGTTTTCCCCGATGTCTTCGATCTGAGCAACGTCTTGCGTGCTTGAAAGAGAAGTCAAGACAAGTTCATCACTCACTAAACCCATTTTTTCAGCGATTATCGCCTTTTGCTCGCTTGTTAAAGCAATCGTCGCACTATTCATAACAAACCTTTCCTTTCTTGCATAATGCATTTTGTCATAAAAACAAATGCGCACAAGTCAGCTTTCAATAGCATGACTTATGCGCATGAGGAAACACGTTTGATTCGACACCGCCATAATCGGGAGCCGCACCAATATCGCATTTCAACAAAGTCACCCATTGGAGCTTGACTACGATACATGATGTTACCTCCTTTCTATTTTTTTGCAATTATACCTATTGCGTTTTTATTATACCACAGCCTTTTGTGAAATTCAAGCCCTCAAGAGTTTTTTCTCAAATTTGGCAAGCAAGGTCTTTTGGAGCCAAAAGACACCAGGCGGAGACTCTGACGAGTCCCCGCCTTTTGCTTGATGGGGCGTTCCCCATACCCCCTGTAACACAGATTTCATCTGTGGCTGCGCGATGTGCCATCGCTATTTTTCCTCGCGCTGCCGCTCGGTGGTCTGCCGGTTCTGTTCGTTCAGCCCCAGCAGACAGGCGGCGTTCGCCTTGTGGATCAGCAGCTCCCGCATCTGCTCCTGCGCCCGGTGGTACTCGGCGTAGGCCGCCTTTTTCTCTGCCAGCAGCCTTGCAAATTCCTCGTTCAGGCTCCTGACCGTGGGCAGCTTTTTCAGGCCAAACGCATCAAAGGCTTTCTTCGCCGCCTTGTGGATGAGGATATCCCCCTCATGCTCCGCAAGGTATTTTTTCGAGTACCCCGCCTTGCGGTAGCCGGTGTAAACGCTGCGCGTCCTGGAATAGTTCATGATGTGCGTCCGCAGGGTCTGTATCTCGCTCATACGTGCTTCCGCCGCCTTTATGGTCGCCTTCAAAGCATAGAACCGCTTCTCCGCATCGGCGGCGGCATTGACAAGTGCGTCGAAATCGGCAAAGCCCTTTTCTTCCAGATATATCAGCGTCTTTGCCATCTGCTTGAGCTTTACCACCTTCATCGCCTGATCGTAGCGGTAGCCTTTTCCTGCGTTGAGCTTCGCCTCAATGTCGGAAATCAGCGTGGCGCGCTCCCTGCGCTTCGGATATTTTTTCCTGACAAAGGGCTTGTGCGTTCTGCTTCCCGCAAGGACGGCGCGCAGCTCCTGTTCGGAATATCCCTCGCCCAGGGACTCCAGGCGGATGCTCTGTTTCTGGTTTTCGTGCCGCAGCGACAGCCTGCCCTTTCGTGCGACGGAGTAGCCGGAGAATTTCAAAAGGGCTAAAAGTACGTCGAAGTCCTTGGGCTGCTTTTCAAGCGCAGCGTCTATCGCCATGCGCAGAAGATCCCGGTTGGAGAGCTTGTCGTGACCGCCGCGCCATTTGTTGTAGCTCAGCCCGTGTTTCTGCGGATTCTCCACCACGGACAGCCGGTGCTCGGCGCAGATCAGGTCGGACAGCCTGCGGACGGCGCGGTAGCTCCCGATGAAGTTCTTGAACTTTTTCGTACAGTCCAGCGCCGTGGAGTTCCAATAGATGTGGTTGTGAATGTGCTTTTTGTCGGTGTGGGTGCAGACGAGAAAAGCGTGCCGGCCCTTTAGGAAGCGTTTGGCAAATTCGTAGCCGATGCGATTGGCCTCCTCCGGCGTAACCTCTCCGGGCTTAAAGGACTGCCGTACCTGATAGGCGATGACGTCGCTTTCCTGCACCCGCCCGGTCAGCTCCCGGTACTCCCGCTTGGACAGGGCAAATTCGGAAACGGCGGTCTCCGGCTCGCAGGCGAACGCGGAGATCAGCGCACCGCCCTCGGTCTTATCCGGGTTCATTCCGTACTCCGTCCGGTCGGCAAGGCACTGCGCCAGCGTCTTGCCTTTGTTTAAGTGCATGGGTATGATTCGTGTGGTCGCCATATTCCCTCCATGGAAAAAGGCGCAGGGACGAGCCTGCGCCTTTTCACATTCCGCATATTCCGTTTATCCGTAGATTCGCTCCCTGAGAAGAATCCTCATGCCGATAAACCGCGCTGTGAGCTTCACCGCCAAATAGTGCAGTCCGTAGGGGGAGAGCAGAAACGCAATGCCCAGACAGATGCAGCCGTTCTGCACGTTGCCGTCCACAAAGTAAAAGAAGCCTGAAAGCAGAAACAGGGCGGAGGCGATGACGCAGACCACGGCGGAAGCCTTGAGCGCCAGCGTGAGCGCCCATTCCACGATCCACAAAACCAGCATAAGGGGCGCAAGCAGCAGTTTCAAAATGAATTTCATAGTCGTTTTCCGTCCTTTTTGATTTCATTATACAGAAAGAGCTGCCCTAAAACAAGGATGCCGGCAGCATGGGCTTATCGTATATTTCTGCCTGCTCACTGAATGGTGGACAGCTTCATAAGAATTTTGTTGGCAAGTCCCCATAGCTGCTTCTGCTTTTCCAGAATCTCCGCAAGGTCGGTGTCGTAGGTTCTGCCACTCTCGTTGAGCCGTTTGGCGATCTGGTTGATGTTGTTGCTCGTGTAGCGCAGAAGCGAGATCATCTGCTTCAGCTCCGGCAAATCCAGCTTGATCACCAGTCCGTCCAGCGCCATCTTCCGCAGGAACGCCTCCTGATTGGTAACGCCGATCCGCGCCATCTTTTCCTTCAGCAGCCGGTGCTCCTCCTCCGTCAGGCGAACGGAGATGCGGATGTTCCGGCGCATGAACTGCGCGCTCACAGGGACGGCTCCTTTGCCTTTTTGACTGCCTCCGCCGCCGCTTCGGGCGGTCTGCTTTTCAGTCTGCCGAGCACCGAGGGCCTGCGCTCATGCGCCCTTGCGTCCTCCCGCGCCAGCTTGGTAAACAAATCAACCAGCCCGCTGTGGCTGTTCACCGCCAGATAGCAGTTCCGATCCGTCCCCCATGCGTCGGGGTTCTCCGCAATGGGAACGGTCTTTGCCCATTGTTTGTTGTCCGCAGAGAACCGTGCGTCCCAATCCTTCTGCCGGATGGTAATCGCCAGCACATATAAAATGCGCTCATGCCCGAACTGCTCCGCCACCTGCGCGACGGCTTCCCTGTGCAGGACGTTATCGAAATAATGCTCGGAGATCGCTTTCTCGATGGCCTCCTTGCAGGCGGCATTGGCCTTGTTGGAGGCGCGGTAAAGCTCCAGCTCGCCGTTTTCACGGGCGTGCTCGGCGGGAAATCTGTAAACGGGAATATCCTTCATATTGGTGCATCCTTCCTTTCATTAAGCTGTAGTGAAGCGGCTCCGACAAAATCCGCTTTTCGCCGGAGCCGCCGTTTTTTTAGCGTTCCTCCTTGCCCCTGTGCCTGATTTTGTCCTCGGCGCAGGGCTGGGACAGCGGCGCTTTCAGCTTTGCCAGCACGGAGGGACGCTCCGCCTTTGCGCTCTGCACGGCGGGCGCGTCCTCCGCCATCTGTTCCATGGGAGTGCGGTCGTCGATGTTCAGCTCGGCGTTGAGCTCCGCAAGCCGCGCGGATTTTGTCCGCAGCTCATCCTCCTGGGGGAAGGGCTTGCCCAGCTCCGCCTTTGCCGTCTCCATCTGCGCGGTGAGCGCGTCCAGCGTGTTTCTGACATTCTGCAATCTGTCCGGCATGGCGTTCAGGGCGTTGTCAATACGGGTGAGGTTGCCCCGCGCGTCCTTGCCCAGCGTCACGCGGTGGTTCATTTTGCCCTTGAGGGTGAGAATAAAGTCCCGCCCGAAGTCCTCCACGGTCAGGGACATGGCAAAGCCCCGGTAGCTGCCGATGGGAACGGGCTCCAAGCCCTTTGCGTCCTTGAAGGCTTCCAGAATGGCAGCGCCCGCGTTGTCCTTGTCGGTGAGAAGGTCGCCCTTGACCTCCATGCCCGCAAAGCCGTCCACGGGGTGCGGATGCCCGGCGAGCGTCTGCATATCGGCGGTGAACCCCTCCACGAAGCTCTCGTTCTGCCGGATCTGTTCGGGGAAATGCCTGAGCAGATTGTCCTCCAGACGGAACTGCTGGCTCTGATGGCTGGCCTTCATGAGCTTCAGGCGGGCAACGTCCACATCCAAGTCCATCTTCTCTTTAATTCTCTTGTCTCCGGCGCACAGCGCCTTGATCTCCGCATAGGAAAGGGCGGTCTCGTCCACGTCCTCGCAGGAGCGAACCGGGGATTTTGAGGTCATGATCTGGGAGATGAATTTCTGCTTGTTTTCTACCGTCTGCCAGAGATAGGCGTCGAAGGTGGATTCCGTGACGTAGCGGTAGATGTGTACCTCTTTGTTGCGGTTGCCCTGACGGATGATGCGCCCGCTGCGCTGCTCCAGATCGCCCGGCCGCCACGGGCAGTCGAGGTCATGGAGCGCCACAAGCCTGTCCTGCACGTTCATGCCCGCGCCCATTTTGAAGGTACTGCCCATGAGCACACGCACCTGACCGGAGCGGACTTTTGCAAACAGCTCCTTCTTCCGCGTCTCGGTGTTGGCTTCATGGATGAATGCGATCTGCTCGCGGGGGATTCCTCTGGCGACGAGCTTTTCACGGATGTCGTCGTAAATCGTGAACGCCGGTTCTTCGGCTGCATCTTGCCCAATGACAGCTTCCAGCGCGTGAAGCTCCGGGCTGTCCAGATTCCCGCCCGCCGTCTTTGCCGCCTTCGCTCCGGTCGCGCCGGTTTTCGGGGTGGACAAATCGCAGAACACGAGCTGGGTCAGCCTGTCCGCCTGTCCGTCCTGCCAGATGCGGTGGATGTTGTCCACGCAGCGATTGACCTTGCTGTTCGGATCGTCCGGCAGGTCGGGGTTGATGATGCGCTGGTCAAGCCCCAGCTTGCGCCCGTCCGAGGTGATCTTGAGCATATTGTCCGTGCCGGGGTCAACAAGCTGGGCGTGTACCCTTGCGGCGCGCTCGGACAGCTCCTGCACCATCTGCTTCTGTATCTCCGTGGGCTGCGCCACCTCGTTGTGATAGATGGGCGTGGGCGTAGGCAGGTTGAGCTGGTCGGAGGTCTTGATATCCGCCGCCTCCTTGAACAGGGTCATGAGCTCCGGCAGATTAAAGAACTTGGCAAAGCGCGTCCTCGCCCGGTAGCCCGTACCCTCGGGAACGAGTTTGTCAAGATGATTTTTGCAAGTTTTCTAAATTCAAATATTTATCCGCTGAAAAATCTCCCAACATCTCGTGTCTGCATATTTCTTGAAACACCGTATTCAAAGGCTTCTTCGCACTTTCCGATTGCTTCACATTGACAATAAAAGTTGTTTTGCCTATTCGTGTTGTATAAGATAAAGTGTTTTCTTTCATATAGTCCGTTTCTCCTTTTCATAAATTGACTGGTGGGGCATTCCGTTTGGAACACCCCACAAATACAGCCTGTTTCATCGGAACATATCAAGAAGTCATTAAGTCGTGAGTATAATGGAAATGGTTATCTCTCCATATCCCGCTTGTTTCTTCGTGCCTTGGTACGCTCTTGTCTTTCTTTTTCCCTTGCTTCTTTTTCGGCTCGTTCCTGTGCTTCCTTAAAAGAAAAAAGTTGCTTCACTTTTTCGGTAAAAAGTTTAGCAACTTCGGGGAAATGCTCCAACGCTTCAAGAAAAGGTCTGCACTTTTCTTTCAGTTCGTTGTATTTGGTTTTCATTCTTTCCAGTGCGTTTGCACTGTCCATATATTTCTGTCGGTAATAACTTGCACTCTGCTCCAAGTTCTTAATTTTCCCACGACTGGTAATACCCTCTTTTGCAAGGGCAGTCAGTTGAGAATAATCCTCTTTGGAGATTGCCATTTTACCTGTGATTGTTTTCTGCCCCATACTGTCAATCTCGTTTAAGGTTTTGGAGATATGACGGGCAGGCTCATACTTGACCTGTTCCTTTTGAATACGCTTCTGCAACTTCTCCAATCGCTCTTTGTCCTGCTTGATTTGATATTGCAGTGAAGTCAAATGCTCGGCTGTACTTCCGTATTCGCCACGCTGAAAGCCTTTGAACCCTTGCTCCGTCATATAGTTAAACAATTCATCTTGCAGTATGCTGTACGAAGCACGAAACATCGGCTTGCCGTTCTTTCTTAGCAACGGATTTCCTTTTTCATCGGTCAGCGGAATATCTGATTTCCATTTCTTTGAATGGCTAATCTGATTAACCACTTCCTTGACTGTTCCTCGCAATTCGGGGTCTTTACAGCGCTTACTCCATAGAATTTCTTTCTCCACTACTGGCAGAACCATAGCGTGAAGATGATAATGGTAAACCTCTTTTCCCAGTTCTTCGCTTGCTGCCACATTGATTTCATCGGCGTGCATTACTGCCGATATAACATTGTCAGCACCGAATTTTTCCACGATGAAACGATAGGCTTCTTCATAAAACTGCTTTGCGTATTCATAGCCACCGTTACGCTCGAAGTACATCGTGTTCACATCAATCACAATCTCATTAAACAGCGTTGCGTCTTTCCTTAACCCACGAAGAGACACCTGACCGTCTGTTTCCATCTGCTTTAACTGTTCCATATAGGTCGGGGCGGTCGGCTTTTTGAAATGCACATTATAGGGTATTCGTTCCTCAATCACATTCATATTTTCGTAGGTTTCATTCTTGCGTTCGTTGTGCCTTTCTGCCTTGCTCACATCAGAAGCGGTGTACTGTTTTACCCTTGCACAACTCATATCCGCCTTGTCGGTTTTTGCCATTTTTCTCTCCTTTCTCGGCAGGGGCGAAGCCATTACACAACATTCTTTGAATGTGTGTAACCCACTATGACACTTTCAGACTTCGTCTGCAAAGATGTCGTGGGCAAGGGCTTTCCTCCCTTGACCTCCCTTTAATGCCTCAAACAAAAAACAGGCTGTCTATTCATCAGACAACCTGTTTTTATGCTCTCGGCATATCACCCATCGGCAAAGACCAGTACCACAGAAAGCCTTGTTTTCGGGAGATAACTCCTGCTTTCTTCTTTGCCTTTTTGATGGTCGATTTCTTGAACCCTGCGGCTTCCAGTTTTTCTTCGCAATCCGAAGAAAGCATTTCTCCGTCTTTCAGCATTTCTAAAAGAAATTCTTTCGCCTTGAGTTCCTTTTCGTTCGGTCTGCCCATTTTGGGTGCGAGGGATTGGAACGCTTCTTCTGCGGTCATTTCCATTTCAGAAATAAAGTCCACTCCCTTTTCTGCCACCTCAAAAAGAATTGCCGAGCCTGTCGGGGCAAGGTTAGATTTCACTTGCACCATATATCTTTCTGCTGGTGCTTCTTTGTTCGGTGAGCGTGTGATTGCAAGAATACTTCTTGCAGCACCCGCAATATCAATAGAACCGTTGGTACGATAAAGAGGGTTGGTATCTCTCATCTTGTTCATATGAGCGATAATCACGATTGCACAGCCAGTATTCTTTGCAACCGCTATCAGATGATTAAACTCTGCTCTTGTTTCGTTGGCATTGTTCATTGAACAGTTCTCTCCGATATAGGAGCTCATCGGGTCAAGAATTAAAAGTTTTGCGTGATACTTTTCGATTGCTTCAGCAATGCGGTTATCCCCAAAGGATAAAGACTTTTCATCTTCCTTGATAAAGATAAGATTTTCCCCATTACCGCCAGCCGAATTAAATCGGGGTACTACCGTATCATCTGCGTCATCTTCCGTTGTCTGATAGATGATAGTCATAGGCTCTGTTTCTTCATCGGTAAAGGGGAGAGGCTCTCCCTTAGAGAGCAGGGCGGCAATGGAAAGCATTAACTTGCTTTTTCCATCGCCGGGATCGCCCT
>ENA-OPXM01000321-OPXM01000321.1-human-gut-metagenome-genome-assembly--contig:-NODE-321-length-31492-cov-6.618666_pt1 | contig 31492 bp, 22 predicted proteins | sample MGYA00241707_ERZ502035 | MGnify/ENA primary metagenome ERZ502035 (study PRJEB25962, sample SAMEA2043051) | human gut metagenome | biome: human gut; feature: human-associated habitat; material: faeces... | reverse complement strand
GGTGCAGCCGGTCCACCAGCAGCACCGCCGCCGCCCGGACGGTGACGTCCTCCCGGCCGCACACCCCCTCGGCAAACCGCAGTAGAAGCTCCTGCCGGGGCCGGGTCAGGGCCGCCGGAGGCAGGGCCGCCGCCGTGTCCAGCAGCTGGAAGGTCACGTCGTCGTCCAGTTGCTGGGGATGGCGGTAATAGGCGAAGAAGGGGGCCAGGAACCGCTCCTCCCGGCCCGGGCACCGCTGCAGCAGGGAGTCCACGGCGAATTTCAGGGTATAGCGGATCCAGCGCTGGTGCTGGGGCATCAGCTTGTGGTCGGGATAGATGATCCTTTGCAGATACAGCTTCCACTGGTCCAGGTCCGTGGGGACACCTGCGTCCGGGCGGCTGTCCGCCGGGCGCTCCTTGGCATAGCCCGCGTGGAACCCGGCGATGATCTCCCCCAGCAGGGCCGCCGCCTGGCGGCGGATGTCTCCCTCCCGGTGCATCAGCAGCTCATACAGAAAGGCCAGGGTCTGGACCTTCTGGGGAATGTGCAGATACAGGGAGTAGGACTCGAACACCCCCAGATAGGCCCGCAGACGCCGCCAGTTGGTTTCGCCCCGGGCCTGCTCCAGCAGGGAGGCAAAGCTCCGCTGTCCCGTCAGCCGGTGCATCAGGCCGATGTTGTGGCCCACGCACTGCATGGTCAGGGCGTCCAGGGCCTCCTGGTCCGTCATCAGGGCGGTGTGCTTTTCCGGCAGAGGCGGTGTGTCCCTGCCTCCCAGGGTCACGTCCACCCCCCGGGCCAGCATGAACTGCTCAAAGTCATAGAGCCGGGCATACACCAGCTCATAGCGGCGGCGCTTTTCCCAGTCCACGCCGTCCAGCTTGGAGAGGATCACGTTGAAGGCCTCCGCCAGGGAGAAGATTTTCGTGACCTCCCGGCCCTGGCCGTCCCGGGTCTGCTTCACCCGGAAGTCGGCATAGATCAGCAGCAGGGACTCCACCGACAGATAGTCCAGCTCCAGGTCCCACACGGAGTGGTTGGCGGCCACATGGCCGATGTCCGTCAGCTTCCGGCGGCGGAACCACTGGTCGGTGTAGTAATAGTGCAGATACGGCACCCGCTCCCCGGGGCGGCAGCCGAACTTGCCGATGTCGTGGCCGATGGCGCTGCCGGAGACCAGGGCCAGGTCCAGCTCCACGCCCCCCCGGCGCAGAGCCCGCCCGGCGGTGACGGCCACATGGTGGACCCCCACAATGTGCTCTAAGGTCCGGTAGGGCGTCACCTCCAGGCCCAGGCGCATCATCTCGTATACGAACTCCCGCCGCCACAGACGCATCATCTGGCCGAACTGGAGGGCGGCGGGGCAGTCCTCCAGCTCCTCCGGCCCGGGGGGCACAAAGTCCCAGGCGGGATCGTAGTCCAGAAGCTCCCGCTCCGCGTCCAGCAGCACCTGCAGCACCGACAGGAAGAACACCGCTCCGGCCCCGTGGGCGGGGCGGGCGTCCTTCTCCGGAAACAGCAGCCGCCGGGCGAAGTCATAGCAGTACGGAAGCCAGCCCTCCTCCGGCTCCGGCCCGTCCAGCCGCTCCAGGTCCTCCCGGCACAGGTCCAGTACCCGGGCGCAGCACAGCCGCCGGTCCATCAGCGGCGCAAAGCGCTGGAAATATCCCTCGCCCACCAGCTGCGCCGCCGTCTTCTCCCGTCCGGCCAGGTATTCCGCCGCCGGGCGGAGGGACAGCCGCCGCAGAAGCGCGGCGTTCATCTGGCGGATGCGTTTTTTCGTCATAGCAAGGCCCCCTTTGCGGGAATAATTGGATTTGTTCCTATTATGCCACGCGGCGGCCCCTATCGCAAGAATAAATCCCGCAAAAATGCGGGATAATATACCTGCCAAAAAAGGGCTTTGCCCTTTTGGAATAAAAGGCTTGCAGGCCCTCTCAGTCGGCTGCGCCGACAGCTCTCCCAAAGGGAGAGTCAAGGCCTTTTGGGCAAGCCATTTTTCCGTATTCTGGGGGTGCAGCAGGTGAAGATCGTGCAGGATGCGTTCCTCCGCCGGACGGAGGAGCTGGACCGGCGGCTGGGGGTGGGCCGGAGCTTTGACATGGTGGGCCGGAGCCTGACCATCGGGGGCCGCCGGGCCCGGCTCTGGGTGGTCAACGGCTACGCCGACGACGCGGTGCTGGAGCGGGCCGTGGCCGGGTGGCTGGCCATCCGGGACCTGGCCGGGGTGAACACGGCGGAGGCCTTTGCGGCCCGGTATGTCACCGTGTCGGACGCGGCGGCGGAGCAGGATATGGCCAAGGCCGTCACGGCGGTGCTGGCGGGAAAGACCCTGCTGGTCATCGACGGCCTGCCCGGCGGCGTGCTGATGGACGCCAAGCAGTTTCCCCTGCGGGGCATCGAGGAGCCGGACACCAGCAAGGTCCTGCGGGGCAGTCACGACGGCTTCGTGGAGAGCATCATGAAAAACGCCGCCCTGCTGCGCCGCCGCATCCGGGACCCCCGGCTGACCTTAGAGGGGCTGGAGGTGGGAGGCCGGTCCCACACCAACGTGGCCCTGTGCTATCTGGAGGATAAGGCCGACCCGGAGCTCCTGCGGCAATTGCGGGAGAAGCTCCTGCATATGCAGATCAATTCCATCGCCATGAGCCAGGAGAGCATCGCCGAGGCCATCGCCCCGGCCCAGTGGTGGAACCCCTTCCCCAAGACCCGGTATACCGAGCGGCCCGACGTGGCCACGGCCTCGGTGATGGAGGGGGACGTGGTGCTGATGATCGACAACACCCCGTCGGTGATGCTGTTTCCCTGCACCATTTTCCGGTTCGCCGAGGAGATCAACGACTATTACTTTCCCCCGCTGGTGGGGTCGTATTTGCAGATCGTGCGGATGATCGTCCTGCTTCTGACGCTGTTTGTGACGCCCTTGTGGTATCTGCTGGTAAAGGACCCGGCAGGGCTTCACGAGAGCCTGCACTTTCTGCTCATTGAGGATGAATACTATGTGCCCCTGATTTTGCAGCTGTTGCTGGTGGAGCTGATCATCGACGTGCTGAAGCTGGCGTCGCTGAACACGCCGGATGCGCTCAGCAACTCCTTCAGTATGCTGGGGGCGCTGATATTGGGAGATTTCGCGGTGCAGGCCCGGTGGCTGGTGCCGGAGGTGCTGGTGTATATGGCCTTTGTGGCCATCGCCAACTATGCCCAGCACAGCTATGAAATGGGCTACGCCGTGAAGCTGTGCCGCATGGCGCTGCTGCTGCTGATTTACTTTTTTGACTGGTGGGGCTTCATCGGCGGCATCATCGGCGTGGTAGCCCTGATCGCCTCCACCCGCCCGCTGGTGGGAAAGGGGTATCTCTATCCCCTGATCCCCTTCAACGGCAAGGACCTGCGCTCCCTGCTGCACCGCCGCCCCATCAGCCGGGACAACACATGAGTGTTCAAAAGGGCAAAGCCCTTTTTGAACAAAAGGCTTGCAGTCTGCCGCAGCTTTTGCAATACAGAACGGAAAAGTATACACGGGAATGCGGACTGGAGCGCGTATGCTTTCGCACACTCCGTCACACGTCAGCAACGCTGATGATTGTCTCCCGTCAGGACGTGAAAACCGCCTCAAGCAGACTCGGCCATGCGCAAACCTCGACCACTAAAAGAGGCATGAGCGCAAAAAACCCGCCCCAGCAGCCAAATAGTACTAAATGGCTTTTTGGAGCGGGATTTGGATTTCGGGGAAAAAGAAAAAAGCCTTGAAAATCAAGGCTTTTCACTGGAGCTGCTGGGCGGATTCGAACCGCCGACCTCATCCTTGCCAAAAAGCCGTGGACGCTTTTGCGGCGTGCCCATTCATACCGAATAACCCCCTCCAATCTCTTGTGTTACAAGGGATTGGAGATTCTCCTTGTTTTAGTGCGTTTTATTACATACCGGGGTGTTTTGCGTGGATTTAGGGCATTTGTTGGAAAGATTGTTGGAAAACCAAGGGTAAACGCAAAAACCCATAACGGGAAAGCTATCCTGTGAGCTTGCAATGCTGAAGGCCATGCCGCCATGCAGGCTGTTCGTCTGGATACTGACTCTTATCTTATGGATTCTTCTTGCAGGACTTTTCACAATATAATTCTCATCCTCAAGCCATGCAAAAAAGCTTGAAATGTTTCTTCTGATATTATCAAGTGTCACTTTTCCGGCATTACTTTCATTTTCGTAATCCGAAATGTACGCTCTGATATCATTAGTTTCAACTTGTCTTACAGATTTATCTATTTTTACAATCATCTTAGCATAGAGCAGTTCTGTAATATTTCAATGATCTTTCTGAGCAGCCTTCTACTTGCTTAGCCGATAAAAATAGCTTTGAAAGTTCGTCATTGGATTGTTGTGAATCGTCTCTATTTTCAGCGAACATAGGAATACCAAGAAGATAAAAGTTATCTTCAACTTCATTGAGGAAATACATATTCCAAGTATGACCGCGAAGCTGTGCGCCTTCGCAAGAGCATACCATTCGACCTATGCCCGGAAATCGGGAAAACGCTTTATCCGGAGTGCCATGCCGGCATAAACAAAACCACCTGCCAAGCGGGTGGCTTTGTTTATGTTGCTTTCTGGCAAGAGGACAGATGCGCTCTGTTTTTGCGTGCAGTCCTTGCCGTTAGCAGAACGGCTCCAGTTGAAAGGCCAGCTCCGTGCGGCCCACAACGGCATGGTGGTTGTTGTAAATGTTTTTATCGTGATAGCGGGGCAGAGAACAGGCTTCCTCCGGCGTGATGACGCCGAGCTGGGTGAGAACCGAGAGGATGGCATACGGGACGATGGAGGAGGCGCCGTCCTCCATTTTGAGGGCAATGCCGATCCCCTTATCTTTGATGCCCACGGCATAGAATGCGCTGGCACCCGATTTGCAGAAGATGCGGTCGCCGAAGGCGGCCATCAGCTGCGTGCAGACGCGATCGGTCCCTGCCACCATTTCCGGATGTGCTGTCATGGCGGACGTGATGCGCCGGATGACAGCGGCCCGGGTGGGGGCGAAAAGCGTGGGGAGAGACATACGGGCGTAGCCCTGTGCCAGCCGGTAAAGGGGCAGCGCGTGAACAGGAACGCCGCAGCCGTCCACGGCCAACTGGACTTCGGAGGTCTCTACGCCGCACATTTCAGCGAACACCGAGAGGATACGCTGCTGAACAGGGTGCTCCAATGCAGTATAGTTCTCCAAAGACTCCCCGAAATGGCGGGCGGTAATGAGCATACCGGCGTGCTTTCCGGAGCAGTCGCAGTAGATGGGCGCCCGGGGAATACCGGCAATCTTCAAGGCGTCCTCGGCAGGGACATACATGGGGTATTCTGCCCCGCAGCATAGCTGATCGGGGGAGAGCCCTGCCTTGTGCAGAATGCTCTCCACAGCCTTTACATGAAAGGGCTCCCCGTTATGGGAGGAGCAGATGACGGCCAGCTCCTGCGGGGTAATGCCATAATGCTCCAGCGCACCGCTCTCTGCCACGGGAATCGCCTGAAGGGGCTTGGCGGAAGAGCGGGCAAACGTAAGACGTTCCGGATCACCGAGCTTCCAAAGTATCCGGCCTGTGTGATCCGTTACCGCGATATGTCCCCGGTGGATCTGATCCACCAGCTCACCGCGGTATTGATAGGCAATAACAGCCATAGCATATACCTCCGTTTCTTAAATCACAAAGTAGAAAAAGCGCAGCACATCACCGTAATCATCGGCATCAAAGGCCACGGTGGTGGGAGAGATGAGGCTGGCGCCGGGATAGTGGGAGCATCCATAGGCGTCATAATGATGTACATAGGTGATCTCCACGTGGAAGTGATCGGGAAGCGCCGGAGGTGTGGCTGTTTTTGCCGCCGCCACAGCCTTGGCCATCATGCCTTCGATCTCTTCGCGGACAAGCTCCGGGGTCTTTGTCAGAACGCCGTAGCCGTGGCCGGATTTGGTCGGTACGGTCAGCAGGCCGGGTACGGTGCGCGCCGCAGCCGCGCACATCCCCTCGTCGCCGCTGGCGAATAGGGTGGGAACGCCCCGGTAAGCGGCGGCATGGGCGTACATCTCGAATTCTCCCCACAGCGCGCCATTGACCGTAAGGCGGAAAATGCGGGAGCTTACCATCGTGTGGGACGTGGGATTTCCGGGGGCAGAGGCGGCATCGTGAAAGCCGACCATCAGCACACCGTCATAGCTCTCGTCAAAAATACCGGTAAGGCCCACAATATCGTGGGTGATCCCCCGAAGGAGACGGGCGTCTCTGTGGAGCAGGGCGCAGTCGATGTTGCAGCCATCTCCGTGCATATCCTCTATGACGACCTCATCGGCTCCGCCGGAGAAAAGGCCGCGGGCCGCGGCGGCGGCCTCTAACGCCATTTCCCGCGCCATAGGCGCATAGCAGGCGTTGGCGGAACGAGCCTCGTCCCAGCAGGCCAAAGACGCCACACCTTCAATGTCACAAAGAATGTAAAATTTCATGCTTGAGCCCTCCTTTATCAGAAGCGTAATCATAATAAATGCAGAGACATGGGGATCGGGAAGTATTGGGCAAAATGTCTGGGATCCGCCAATAGCTGCTGTTAAATTGGATGTGCCTGGCTGGTCGCTTTACACGTCGAGACGTCAGAGCGTCCCGCTTGCGGGTAAAGCACCGCGGCGGAAGGTCATACCGTTTCGTTGCGGATACGCCGCAGGTAGCGGTAGACCGTGGGTTCGGAGATGTGCAGCTCCCTGGCGACCTGCCCGACGGAGCCCTTGGTCTGGAATACCCCCTGCGCTTCCAGAGAGCGGAGTATCTCCAGCTTGTCGGCGGTATGCATGGCATTGGAGGGAATACCATAGCCGAGGATGGTGGAGTGGATCAGATTGCTGGACAGCTCCGGGATGGAATCGTCCAGGTCTTCGGTATAGGCGGAGCTCTCCTCCTCTTGCGGAAGAGAAAAGGAATGGAGCAGGTTGGAGAGATGCTCCGAGAGCACCAAAATATCCTCCACATCGTGGTTCACGCAAATCAGTCCCACCAACTGGCTCTTTTCCTTAATGAAATAGGTGGAAGAGACAAAACGCTTGCCTCCCCGGGTACGGCCCTCATAGTTGGCCACATAGTCGTGCTCCTTATAGGCTCCGGTTCGCAGCAGTTCCTTGGCCAACTCCGTCATGGGGTCACCCACGCGGCGGCCGCTGAGATGCTCGTTGCAGGCGGCAATCACCGAGCGCTCCGGCGTGGAAACGTCGTGGAGGATGATCTCATAATTCTTCCCGCAGATCTCCCCCATGAATTTCACCAAGGGAATGTATCGCTCAAGACTGGCGTAGTTGCTCACTGTATCCCTACTTTCTCAACAATAATCCTTGCCTGATAAAAAACTGTTACATGGCGCTGCTGAAAATCAGTATATCAAAGATAAATGGATAAATCAACACCTAATATGCTGGAAAGCGGCGGGGATATAACTTTTTTTTTGCAGGGCGAGGCGAAAAGAGCCTTCAGGACAGCGATTTAGACAAAAATTTATCAGGCTTCTTGGCACTTATGCGGGATTGACAAGGGCGGTGTGATAAATTATAATCAGGAATGTAATAAAGTTATCAGAAGGGAGGCTCAAGGTCACCCCCGCATTCTATTTTTAAGGAGGTATTTGTATTGGAAGCTGCAAACTACGGTATCTTGTCATTGATTCCCCTTGCGCTTACCCTGCTGCTGGCATTTTGGAAGAAGGACGCGGTCTTTGCCCTGTTCATGGGCTGTCTCTCCGGCGTTCTGCTGCTGGGGCATGACCCCGCCTTCGGCTTCTCCGCTCTGGCGAAGGAGGCTCTGGGCAACGAGGACTTCATCTGGATCCTGCTGATCCAGGTATTCATCGGCATTATGATCGCGTTCTTCATGAAGGCGGGCGTGGTCAAGGCGTTCGCGGAGATGATCGCCGGAAAGGTGAAATCCCCCCGCAGCGTGAAGCTGGCCACCTGGTTCATCGGTCTGTTCACCATCGACGACTACATGAGCCCCCTGCTGCGCGGCGTGGTCATGCGTCCCCTGACGGATGAGATGCGCGTGCCCAGAGAGAAGCTGGCCTTCATCCTCGACTCCACCTGCGCCTCCGTGTGCACCCTGATGCCCTTTATGGCATGGGGCGCCTACGTGGCCGGTCTGGTGGCGGATCTGGGCGGCCCTGTGACCTCCAATGAGCAGGGCGTAAGCGTCTACATCAGCGCCATCCCCTTTAACTTCTACGCGATTCTGATGGTGCTCATCACGCTGCTCTCCGCACTGGAGATCTTCCCCGACTTCGGGCCTATGCGCAAGGCGGAGCAGCGCGCCCGCACCACCGGCAAGCTGCTGCGTGACGGTGCCGTCCCCATGATGGGCACCGAGCTGGAGGAGCTGCAGAAGGGCAACGACAGCGATGTGAAGCCCAACGTCATGCTGGACTTCCTGGTCCCCATCATGATCCTGGTAGCCACCGCCATCTGGACGTACATCGCCAAGGGCGGCGTGAAGATCCTGGAGTGCTTCATCATCACCGTGATCTACATGGCCATCGAGCTGAGCATCCGTAAGGTGTTCAAGAGCGTGACCGATCTGGTGAACACCGCCGTGCAGGGCATGAAGAGTGTCATGTCCGCCACGCTGATCCTGGCCCTGGCCTACTGCATCAACACCATCACCAAGTCCATGGGCGCAGCCGACTTCCTGCTGGGTGTCTGCGAGAGCTGGATGACCCCCGCCCTGTTCCTGTCTGTGGCCTTCGTCGCGGGCGCCGTGATCTCTTTCTTCACTGGCTCCTCCTGGGGCACCTTCGCCATCTGCATTCCCATCGCTGTTCCCATGGCTTACTCCTTCACCGGCGGTCAGCTGGGTACGCTGGTCTACGCCGCTGTGGGCGCCGTTGTCAGCGGCGGTCTGTTCGGCGACCATTGCTCCCCTGTTTCCGACACCACGGTGCTCTCCTCTCTGGGCGCCGCCTGCGACCACATTGACCACGTCCGCACCCAGCTCCCCTATGCGCTGCTGGCGGCGGCAGTGTCCATGATTCTGTGGGTCGTCGTTGCAATGGTTGGTGGCGCTGCATGAGATACGATTTTGATACCCCCATCAATCGCAGAAATACCTTCTCCTTTAAGTGGGACTGCGATATGGATTATTTCGGCCGGGACGATGTGATCCCCATGTGGGTGGCGGACATGGATTTTGCCTGCGCCCCCTGCATCGTAGAGGCCGTACAGAAGCGCGCCGCCCACCCGGTTTACGGCTACGGCGTGCGCCAGCAGCCCTATTACGACGCGGTGATGGGCTGGCTGAAAAAGCGCCACGGCTTTGAGGTCAACTATGAGCATCTGGCCTTTGCACCTCCCGGCGTGATCTACGCCATGAACGTGGTGCTGCGCATCCTCACCAAGCCCGGCGACAGGGTCATGGTACCCATGCCCAACTACGACCCGCTGTTTGACATGGTCACCCGGGGCGGCCGGAAGCTGGTAGAGACGCCGCTGGTCTGGAAGGATGGACGCTACACCTTCGACTTCGCCGACATGGAGGCCAAGGCTGCCTCCGGCGTGAAGGTACTGGTGCTCTCCAGCCCCCACAACCCCACCGGCCGGGTATGGACCCGTCAGGAGCTGGAGGGCGTGGCGGAGATCTGTCTGCGGCACAACATCTTCATGCTGGTGGACGAGATCCACTGCGACTTCGTGCCGCCGGAGCATCCTCACACCACCTTTGGCCTGCTGGGCGAGGAGGTACTGCGCCATTCCATGGTCTGCTACTCCTCCAACAAGGGCTTCAATCTGGGCGGACTGGGTATGGCCACTCTCGTGCTGGCAGACGACGACCTGCGGTGCAAGTTCAACGAGGAGATGTCCATTGCCCAGACACGGCTGGACAACATCTTCGGCATGGCAGCCCTCATAGCCGCCTACAACGACGGCGAGGAGTGGCTGGATCAGGCCATCGCCTATGTGTCCGACAACAAGGCGTATCTGGAGCAGTTCCTGCGGGAGCGCATTCCCCAGATCCGCATGATCCCCTCCGAGGGTACGTATCTGGTCTGGCTGGACTGCTCCCAGCTGCCCTACCGGGGCATGGCCCTGGAGCACTTCATGATCAACGAAGCCAAGGTGGCGTTCTGCGCCGGCTATGAGTTCGGCGAGCAGGGAGAGGCCTTCCTGCGCATGAACGTGGCCTGCCCCAGGTGTACCCTGACAAAGGCTCTGGAGCAGATGGAAAAGGCGATCAACGGTCTGTCGCTTCAGTGATACCTGTAAACGACGCACCTTGTGAGATAAGAAATTTTTTAAAGGAGAAACAGCTATGAAAAAGAGAACCATCGCAATGTTCCTGTCCGTAGCTCTGTGTCTCTCGGTGGCCTTGACCGGCTGTGGGGCAGACAAATCGCAGCAGAGCAACCCCTCTGATGACGGCAAAAAGAGCCTGACCATCGCGGTGCTGAATGATGTTGTCTCGCTGGACCCCGCGGTAAAGGACAGCGGCATCGAGATGCAGATGGCATCTCACCTGTACGACGCTCTGGTGGACTATAATGCAGATCTGAGCAGGAAGCCCGGTCTGGCAGAGAGCTGGACTGTTCTGGATGACGGCGTGACGTGGGAGTTCAAGCTCCGCCATGGCGTGAAGTTCTCCAACGGAAACGACTTCAATGCCGATGACGTGGTCTTCAGCTTTGAGCGCATCCTCAACGATCCTACTCTGGAGATGGGCGTGTACCTCATGCGTCTTCAGGAGGTCAAGAAGGTGGATGATTACACCGTGCAGCTGGTGACCAAGATCCCCTATCCCGTGTTTGACGGCAGCCTGGTCCATATCATGATGCTTGACAAGGAGACCTGTGAGGGACTTACCAGCGAGGAGATCGCCGCGAACCCCGTGGGTACCGGCCGGTATCGTCTGGTGGAGCATGTAAAGGAATCCTATATCAAGCTGGTCCGCAACGACGAGTATTGGGGCGAGCTGCCTGATGCAGAGACCGTGGAGTTCCGCGTGATCGCCAATGCAGCTACCCGCACCACCGCTCTCATCAACGGAGAGGTGGACTTTATCTCCAACATCCCTGTGATGGACGTGAACCGCCTGGAGAACGACCCCAACGTCCAGGTTATTACCAATCCCAGCCTGTCCTGCAACTACATGGGCTTTGATCAGCTCAATGAGCATGGCTCTGCCGGCACCGACGATCCTAACCCGCTCCTCAATGTGAAGGTTCGTCAGGCCATTTACCACGCCATTGACATTCAGACGATCATCGATACCGTCATGAACGGCTACGCCACCGTGGCCAACTCCTATATGCCCAGCATCTGTGTGGGATATAATGCCGACGCGGAGCGTCCCGCCTACGATCCCGAGCTAGCCAAGCAGCTTTTGGCGGAGGCTGGCTATCCCGATGGCTTCTATCTCCGCATCGATGCCCGCAACGACAGTGACGTGAACGCCGATCAGGTGTCTCAGGCCATTGCCAGCTATCTGGAGAAGGTGGGCATCAAGGCCGAGGTGAACCTGCTGCCTCGCGCCTCCTTCTATGAGAAGACAAGCGCAGAGAACCTCCAGTCCTCCTTCTTCATGGCGGGCTGGGGCGACAGCTCCGGCGAGGGCATGGTCATCTTCAACGATATGCTCTATACCTACGACGGCAAGCCCGGCATGGGCGAAGGCAACCGGGGCCATTACAGCAATGCCGAGGTGGATGCGCTGCTGGATCAGGCATCTGTTGAGCCCGATCAAGCCAAGCGTGCAGCGCTGGTGGAGCAGGTGGATCAGATCGCCCGGGACGAGGCCGCCTACATCCCCCTGTTCTTCAAGCACAATATCTTCGGCGTGCGCGCCGGCATTCAGTACACCCCCAGTTGCGATGACCATATTCTGGCTTGGGACTTCACCTTCTAAGCGTACATAAGAACAGTCAATGGGAGGAGGCAGAAGGGGATCTTCCCTTCTGCCTCCCGCCAAAAGGGTGTAAGCCCGTAAATGAGGTGTTACCGTGTTCAAGTATTTCCTGAAGCGGCTGGCGCAAATGCTAGTTACACTTTTCATTGTGTCCATTCTGGTATTTGTTCTGGCCAACTTTATTGGCGATCCCGTCAATATGCTGGTCTCGCCCAAGGCTCCGCCTGAGGTTCGAGAGCAGGTTCGAGAAGAACTGGGGCTCAACAGACCGATCCTGGAGCAATATGTATCGTTTGTTACCAATGCCTTCAAGGGGGACTTCGGCAAGTCCTATATCTATAAGGTGGACGTGCTCTCTCTGATTGCCCAGCGGGTACCTGCTACGCTGGAGCTGGTTTTTGTATCAGTCGTGCTGGCGCTCGTTATCTCTATCCCGCTGGGCGTATATGCGGGCGCTTTTCCCAAACGAAAATCCAGCACATTGGTGATGGGAGGCTCCATTCTGGGCATTTCCCTGCCATCCTTCTTCATTGGCATCATGCTGATCTACATCTTCTCTCTGAAGCTGCACTGGTTCCCCTCCTCGGGACGGGGCGCGACCGCGCCGTTTCTGGGGATGAATTTCAGCCTGTTTGCGCCCGGTGGACTTAAGTACATCATCCTGCCGGCCTTTACGCTGTCTGTGACCAACATCGCGTCTCTGGTGCGCCTTACCCGCGCCGGTGTAATGGAGAATATGCGGCAGGATTATATCAAATTTGCCCGAGCCAAAGGTGTGTCTACCCGGAAGGTTCTCTTTGGACACGCCCTGAAAAATGCCTTGATCCCGGTTATTACGGTGTTCGGTATGGAAATCGGTTCCCTTATCGCCTTTACGACGGTGACGGAGACCATCTTCTCCTGGCCGGGACTCGGCAAGCTTCTCATCGACTCCATTAACTCGGTGGATCGGCCGGTCATTGTGGCCTATCTGATCCTGACTACGGTGTTGTTTGTGTTTATCAATTTTGTGGTCGACCTTCTGTATACAGTCATCGACCCGAGAATCCAATTCAGGTGATGCGCTATGGATGAAATGAAAAAAAGGGGCGCGACCCCCAACAAGAGCTTGTTCCGGCGCATTGCTGAGTCTGAGTTCTTTCATAATTACAAGCGCAGTCCGTCCGCTATCGTCGGTACGGTGATCGTGGTACTGGTACTGTTCATTGCCCTTTTCGGGCCGTTGTTTGCTCCGCAGAACCCCTATGATGTAGCCTCTCTTTCCCTCACAGATTCCTACAAACCGCCTGCATGGGAGGCGGGAGGTGACGCCCGGTTTATTTTCGGTACCGACAGTCAGGGACGGGATATTTTCAGCTCTCTTATTTACGGAAGCCGTATCTCCCTCTTTATCGGCGTTGTAGGTACGCTGCTGGCCTGCGCCGTAGGTATCACGCTGGGACTGATTTCGGGCTATTTTGGCGGGAGAGTAGACGCTGTCATCATGCGTTTGGCAGATATCCTGCTCTCTTTTCCCGATATCCTCGTGGCCCTCTTCATCATGACCATGTTTGGACGGGGTGTAAGCAAGCTGCTGGTCGTATTTACGATCATCGGATGTGTCACATACGTCCGTACCGTCCGCGCCGAGGTGCTGACGGTGAAGCAGATGGAATATGTAGATGCGGCCAGAGTCATCGGTATCCCCAATATCCTGATCATCGCCAAGCATGTGCTGCCCAACGTAATGACAACCGTCATCGTTATTTCCACGATGAAGGTGGGCGGCCTTATTCTGGCGGAAGCCACGCTGAGCTTTCTGGGCGCAGGCGTTCCGGTCACGGAACCCTCTCTGGGCATGCTGGTCAAGAACGGCTTCGACGTGCTGTTCAGCGGATACTGGTGGATCGCGGTGATGCCGGGTCTCTACATCATGCTGATCGTGTTTGGAATCAATCTTTTGGGAGATTTCCTGCGCGATGAGTTCAATCCTAAGCTGAAGTAAGGGGGGAGCGAGATGAGCGAAACACTGCTGCAGGTGGAAAACCTGCGAACCTATTTCCACACTTTCCGCGGTGTAGTCAAGGCGGTGGACGGCATTAGCTTTTCCCTGGATGAGGGACAGGTGCTGGGCATCGTGGGCGAGTCGGGCAGCGGCAAATCCGTTAGCAGCTTTTCCATTCTGAAATTGATCGAGCCGCCCGGTGTGGTGGAATCGGAGAAAATTCTTTTCCAAGGCGAGGACATCAGCAAAAAGAGCGAACGGGAAATGATGAAAATCAGAGGCAAGGCGATCTCCATGGTGTTCCAGGATCCGATGACCTCCCTAAATCCGCTCTATACCATTGAGAAACAGATTACCGAGATGCTGGACCTCCACCAGAAGCAGATGACCAAGCAGGAAAAGCATGCGCGCTGTGTGGAATTGCTGCATATGGTGGGTATCCCCAATCCTGAGGATCGGCTGAAATCCTACCCCCATCAGTTTTCTGGCGGTATGCGGCAGCGGGTCATCATTGCGATCGCTCTGGCTGCCAATCCGAAGCTCATCATCGCCGATGAGCCTACCACCGCCCTGGATGTGACCATACAGGCGCAGATCCTCAAGCTCATGGATAAGTTGGTGAAGGAGCAGGGCGCTTCTCTCATTCTGATCACCCATGACTTGGCGGTGGTTTCCCAGATGGCGGATCGTATCATCGTGATGTACTGCGGCAAAATCGTGGAAAGCGGCTCCCGGGATGACGTGATCCACCGTCCCAGCCATCCGTATACTGAGGGACTTCTTAATTCCATCCCCAGAATGGGAGAGGAGCAAAAACGCCTGGAGTCCATTCCGGGTATGGTCCCCAGTATGCTGGATCTGCCCCAAGGATGTTACTTCGCTCCCAGATGCAAATACTGCCAGGATATTTGCCGTACCGTGACGCCTGAAAACCATGAGGTGAGTCCGGGGCATTGTGCGGCTTGCCACTTTCCGCTGACAGGAGGCGAGAGCCATGAGTAAGATTCTTCAGGTGGAGAATTTGGTGCAGGAGTTCAATCTAACCAAGGATTTTCTGGATAAGGTAAAATTCAAAAACGGCCATTTTTCACTGGAAAATCGGGTGGTCCATGCGGTCAACAATGTCAGCTTTGATGTGGAGCAGGGTGAGGTGTTCAGCCTGGTGGGAGAGTCCGGATGTGGAAAGTCTACCACGGCCCGCACCATCATCAAGCTGATCGAGCCAAAGTCCGGCAAGATCATATTCGACGGACGCGATATCACCCGGCTCAAGCCGCAGGAGATGCGCCCCATCCGTCGGGAGATGCAGATGATCTTTCAGGATCCCTATGCCTCCCTGAATCCCCGGCAGAAGATCATGGAGATCCTCACAGATCCGATGCTGTTCCACAAGCTGTGCAGCAGCAAGGCTGAGGCGCAGGAGAAGGCGATCCATCTGTTGGAGCGTGTTGGACTCAGCTCTGAGCAAGCCAACCGGTATCCGCATCAGTTTTCCGGTGGTCAGCGTCAGCGCATCGGCATAGCCCGGGCGTTGGCGGTCGAGCCTAAATTTATCATAGCGGATGAGCCGGTATCTGCTTTGGATGTGTCCATTCAGGCTCAGATCTTGAACATTCTTATGGATCTGAAGGATGAATTTCATTTCTCCTATCTGTTCATCGCACACGATCTGAGCGTGGTCAAGCACATCAGCGACAGTTTGGGTGTCATGTATCTGGGAACTATTGTGGAACGGGCCCCGAAGCGGCTGCTGTTCTCCAACCCGGTACACCCCTATACCAAGGCGCTTTTTTCCTCTGCACCGACGATTGATGAGGGCAGTATTGCCGAATCTCAGGAGTTGCGTGGAGAGATTCCCAGCCCGATCCATCTGCCCTCCGGCTGTCCCTTCCATGACCGCTGTCCTATGGCTTGCCCGGACTGCGCACGGGAGGTCCCGGAACTCAAAGAGGTAGAGCCCGGACACTTCGCAGCCTGTCATCTGCTGTAAAAAAGGGGATTTAGCGCGGGTGGATCACCTCGCACATCCCTGCGGGGGCGGCTATGCCGCCCCCGCTTTTTGATTAACTATCATGGAATAGACCATAAGGAGGAAGGAAAAATGGAACTGCAACTTGTGAAAAAGTATGACGCCAGAGCATGGGACGGTGTGGTGGTCCCGCTGGGAGAAGGCAACCTGAACAGCTATCAGGGTCCTTGGGAGCAGGAGCTTGCCGCAGTTCGTGCCTCGGGACGGTTTGAAGGGAAAACCGGTGAGATTTTCCGCTTTTCTGTTCTTTCAGAGGGCGTGCTGACCCAAATTTTCCTGCTGGGTCTGGGGAAAGACTGGAGCCTGGAGCAGGTGCTGGAGAGCTGTGCCAAGGTGTATCGTCAGTGTCAGGAGCTGGATCTGCGTGCGGTGTGTACCGATCTGCGGGGCGTGTGCCCGCAGTTCACGCCGGCGCTCTTCCAAAAGGCGGCAGAGGCTGCCGCCCTTACCGGCTACCGTTTTGACAAGTACAAGACGACCCCCGCGGCGCCGGGGATCGAAACGGCTGCGTTTCTCTGCGAGACGCCGGAGCGCTACGAGGCCGCCTTGGTGGAGGCGGAGGTATCTGCTGAGGCCACCTGCATCGCACGGGATCTGATCAATGAGCCCCCCACGGTGCTTACCCCCGCCAAGCTGGCGCAGGCGGCACAGGAGCTTTTTAAGGAGACGCCTGTGAAGGTGACCGTTTACGGCAGAGATGAGGTAGAGCGCATCGGACTCACCGCTTTTCTGGAGGTCGGAAAGGGCTCGATTCACGAGCCTAAGCTCATTGTCATGGAATATACCGGCGCGCAGGACGTGGAGAGCCGCTTGGGGCTGATCGGCAAGGGCCTTACCTACGACAGCGGCGGATACTCCCTCCAGTCGTCTGAGTTTATGGAAACCATGCAGCATGATATGAGCGGCGCGGCCGCTGTGATGGCCGCCCTGTGGGCGACGCAGAAGCGGGGCCTTCGGATCAATATTACCGGCGTGGTGGCGGCTTGCGAGAATAAGCTCTCCGCCACGGCCTATGTGCCGGGCGATGTGATCCGCTCCATGTCCGGGCGGTATATTGAGGTGAACAACACTGATGCCGAGGGCCGCATCACTCTGGCCGACGCCGTGACGTATACCAAGCAGTGCTGCGGCGTGGATCGCATCGTGGATATTGCCACACTCACCGATGGTATCCAGACGGCGCTGGGAAATCGCCGCTGCGGAGCCTTTACCAATAACCGGGCCCTGACCGCGCAGGTGGAGAAGGGCGCTGCCGCCGCCTGCGAGCGGATGTGGGAGCTGCCCTGTGACGAGAATCTCCGCCGGGTGCTGGACTCCCGTGTAGCCCATCTGAAAAACAGTGCGATGGGCTCCAGCGTGGGTGGATATGCCACGGTGGGCGCCATGTTCGTGAAGGAGTTTGTCGAGGAGACGCCTTGGATCCACTTGGATATCGGCGGTACCGCTTGGACCACCGAATGTGAGGGGATCTATACAAAGGGCGGTATTGGATTTGGCACGCGGATGCTTTATGAGGCGTTCAAGGTAATGGAGAAGGAGGGGACTCAGGTATGAAGAAGCTGGCGTTGACGGATTTTGTCAAATATCGGTATCCTTCTGCACTGGAGCTGTCTCCGGACAGCAGATATCTGACCTTTGCGCTCAAGGATGTCGACAGGGAAGGAGACGGCTACCGGTGGAATCTGTGGCTGTATGATCTGGAGCGCAGGGAGAGCCGGCAGATCACCCAAGGAGATGACCAGCGGAAGGCTGTTTGGGAGGATAACACCCACATTCTCTATAAAACCACGGAGCCGGACGAAGCGCTGCGGGCGCGGGGCTTCGAGGAAGAGTTGACGGTGTATCACCGCCTGAATGTATGTACAGGTGAAGATCGCGAGGCGTTCCGTCTCCCCATGTCCGTATCCGGGCTTTGGAAAATGGACGAGGGCCGTTATGTTTTCACGGGCGAGACCCATTTGGACCGGCCGAATCTTCTGGAGCTGACGGGAGAGGCGCTGGAGAAGGAGCTCGTTCGCCGTCAGCAGACCAGGGGCTATAAGGTTTTGACGGAGCTGCCCCTGTGCGAAAACGGGGTCGGGATGTTTAATCAGACCAGAAATACGCTGTTTCTCTATCTGGAGGCTGCCGGAGAATATCGCCGGATCACGCCGGAGGACTATGATGTGAATCATGTGAATGTCCGCCCCGGTCAGGTGCTCTTCACTGCGTTTCCCTTCCGGGATGTAAAGCCGGTCACCGAGGGAATGTATCGCTGGGATGCGGAGCGGAACGAGACGGAGACGCTGATCACGCCCGATAAATACAGCATCGACTATGTGGGGCATTTGGGCCAGAAGGCGCTCTGCCTGGGACTGGTCATGCGGGACTACGGCGTGTACGAGCACCCCACATTCTTTGTGGTGGACGAAAAGGGCGAGGAAAATCTGGGCCGCTATGACCGCCGGGTCAACTCCGAGGTGGTCACCGACTGCTTCTCCGGCGCCGTCACAGGACAGAGAATGGTGGGTGAGACGCTGTATTTCCTCAACACGGACGGCGTGGGTTCTGGCTTGTGTATGTGGACGCGGGAGACCGGTGTGCAGACGCTCTTCGGCGGCGACGACTACCTTATTGATTTCGATACCAAGGACGGAAAGAGGTTTCTCTTCTCTGCGGCTGTGGGTCTGAAGCTCCCGGAGGTGTACCTTTGGGATGGCGGCCAACTGGAGCAGCTGACGGATTTCAACGGGTCTGCACTGGAGGGCGTGACCATTTCCGTACCAGAGCGGCTTACCTTTACCAATACCGACGGCGTGGATATCGACGGCTTCGTGATGAAGCCGGTGGGATACGAGCCGGGCAAACGATATCCGGGCATCCTTCATATTCACGGCGGGCCGAAGATGGTATTTGGCCCGGGCTTCCACCATGAGATGCAGCTTTGGGCGGCCTCCGGCTTTTTCGTATGCTACTGCAACCCCAGAGGAAGCTGCGGCAAGGGAAATGCCTTTGCCGATCTTCAGGGTAAGTACGGAGAGGTGGACTTCCGGGATCTGATGGAGTTCACGGATGAGGTTCTGCGGAGGTATCCCGAAATAGACGCAGATCGGATGGGCGTTGCCGGCGGTTCCTATGGCGGCTTTATGACCAACTGGGTCATTGGTCACACGGATCGTTTCCGCTGTGCCGTGTCCCAGCGGAGCATTGCCAACTATGTGGGGGATTATCTCCTCTCGGATATCGGCTACTATTATGTGCCTGACCAGCAGCTTGGCACCATTTGGGAGCATCCGGAGCGTTTGTGGAAGGCGTCGCCCCTTACCTATGCCGACCGTGTTAAGACGCCCACACTCTTTATTCACGCAGATAAGGATTACCGCTGTACGCTGGCCAACGGTCTGGAAATGTTCGCAGCGCTCAAGCTCCATGGTGTGGAGAGCAAGCTGTGCATGTTCTACGGTGAGAACCACGGCCTGAGCCGAGAGGGAAAGCCCTCCAACCGCATCAGCCGACTCAGCGAGATCCTGCGCTGGATGGACGAGCACCTGAAGGAAGAATAAGGGAGCGCCAACCGGCGGGTTCTGGCAGAGTGTGTGCCGGAGCATTTGCCGCGCTTAAAGCTGCATCCCTTGGAAGCTGTCTTTTTTACATGGCGATTTCAGCGGATAGCGGCCACAGCGCCGCGTCATACAGGTATCGCGGAAGCATTACGCCGAGAGCCCGCCTTCTTGAGAAGGGGGGCTCTCGGCGTAAATAAATGTGCGAAACAGGACGCCTTACTTTTTGTCGAACAGAATGAACAGCGGGCTGGACAGGCACGGCAGGAAGGGCTAGAACAGCAGGGGGATGATGTCAAAGGCGCTGATGGCGTAGCCGATGGTTGCACAGGTGGAAATGGCCACCAGCATCTGGGCGCCGTAGGGGATGGTGCCCTGAAAGATGCAGGAGAAGGTGTCCAGTAGGGAGGCGGAGCGCTTGGGGCTGATGCCGTATTCCTCCGCCACCTCCTTGGCGATGGGGCCTGCCATGACGATGGCCGCCATTCCGAGGCGGACGTAGAAAGCCGCTGCCACAAGATGCGTCTGAACGCCGCAGAGCTGGAACAAGCGGTATTCCTGACGCTGAAAAAGCAGATGGAAGCCGCCACACCTCTTGCCCCGGACGGTTCGCTCCGGGTGGATACCTCCGTACCGGAACGCGCCGAATATGAGCAGCAGATTGAGGCGTTGCAAGACGGTAAGCGCGCCTTGTATGAACGCTATCTCATGGGTGAGATTGACCTGAACACCTACAAGGCGGAAAAGGCCGCGTGTGACGAGCTGCTTTTGAAAACGAAAAATGCCTATGCCGCAGTATTGGCACAGGCGAAGCAAAAGCAGGACGAACAGGCGCGGCAGGACAGCCGCAAGGAAGCGTCCAAGGCGATTTTCGATGCGGACACGCTGACCACCGAGCTGGCCGAGCTGCTGATCGACAGGGTGCTGGTGTACCCCGACAAGCGCATGGAGATCGCATACAAAATCCAGGACATTTTTGATTGAGGTGGCAGTCATGAAAATCGCTTTCTATTGCAGAGTGGGCGGACAGAGCTTCGGTTTTGTCCTCCCCGATGAAGCTGACAAGCTCCGCGAGTTTTTCGCCGAGCATCAGGATAAGCCTGCGCTTGAGAATCCATCAAGCGCAAGCTAAAAATTTTTGTCGTGTGCTTGACATACGGGTGCCGCAGATCATGAAAGCGCACCCGCTCACAGCCCGCGTGGTCCAACAGCCGGTGCAGCCGCTGGCGCACCACCGAGGGCAGCAGAGGTGAATTCTCCTTCTTTGGTGACGGGAACAGCCATCTGGAAACATTCCTTTTCCGGTACTCTCTGAACACCTCCAACACTTTGGGCGGTAGGAGCAGAGTGCGTACCGCCGCCTTTGTTTTCGGCTCAGTGATGACCAATTCCGAGCCTATGACCACCGCCTGCTTGCTGATTCGCAGTTCGCCCGTGGTCAAATTTAGGTCCTCCCATTGCAGGGCCGTCAGCTCGCCCAGCCGCAGTCCTGTGGCAAATTCCAGCAGGAACAACTCGTAGTACTTTTCCTCCTTCGCCTGGATCAGCAGCTTCTGCATGGACTCCCGCGAGAGGAGATTCATTTCCCCTTTTCGGGCGGACGGCAGCTTGCAGCCGGACGCTGGGTTCTGTGGAATCAGGTTTCCCGATACCGCCCGTTCCAGCGCCCGCCGGCACAGGCTGTGGATGTTGCGGAGCTGGGAGTCCGCCAGCCCCGTTTCACCGTCCGATTGGTCCGCACGCCCCTCTGTTTTCAGCCAGGCGAAGAACCGCTGCATATCCTTCGCGGTCAGCCTGTTCAGCGGGATATGACCCAGCCCCGGTCTGATGTACAGCCGGAGGCAGCCTTCGTAGATCCGCCGTGTGCCGGGACGGGCGGTAGGTCTGCTGTGCGTCTCATACCAGTGCTCCATCCAGTCCCCGAATGGCATATCCGCATTGATCCTCGGCGGCGCGGGCGGCGCAAGGGCGTCCTTCAGCGTTTTCAGCTTCTCCACACACTCAGATTTTGTTTTAGCCAGCACATTTTTCGTTTTCGGCAGACCCTTGTCATCGTAGCCGATGACCACGCGTCCTTCCCATCGGCCGTCCTTTCTCAGGCGGACAGTTCCTTCTCCGTTTTTTCATTTTCTTGCCACGGCTTCAGCTCCTCTCCGAAAATATCGGTCAAAAATTCATCTACGATCTCTGCCGCCCTCTTTTGCATATCGCCGGTGGTGTGGGTGTAGGTGTCCAGCGTGAAGGCCGCCCGGGCATGACCCAGGATGCCTGAGAGCGTTTTCACATCCACGCCGGAGGTCAGGGCATAGTATTATATGATAAAGCGATAAATCGGTCAAGTGAAAATTCGGGACCGTGCAGAATTTCATCAGTTTAAACAGTTTTTCACTGCTTTTTTCTGCTGTTTTGCGAATTGCAGTCCCCACAAAAAGATGCTATCCTTTAAGTACAAAAAGAAAGGGTGAGACCAATGTACAGTGAGGATACCCCCGAGCCATGGCGGCACGGGGAAGACGGCTGCAAGGGATCTGAGAAAAACACTCCAATGTTCCCCGCATCATGAGAACCGCGCAACGGTGCATTGCATAGCAGAGAGCACCCCAGCACAGGAAAGATCTTGTATGCCGTGACTCCGCAGAAAGAGAGGTAGTCAATGATGTTAGATATTAAGAACCATGGATGACCCTTGGCCGTGAAACGCAGGAGATCGGCCAAGGGTCATCGTTGTTTTTGATAAGCGTTATGTGCAGCGGCTTTCGAGCCGCCGTTTTTTTGCCCTGCGAAAAAAGCTGAACGCGGCGCAGATCCGCGAATTTCTGAAAATCTACGCCCAATAAGCGATAAGCTGGATGCGCTTTGCGTTGTCAATTGGCGCGCCCCTGCTCAGTCATTCCCCTTGCCGGTGGAGCGGAGCATCACATCGTGATAGCCGCCCTCGACGATGCTGGTGGCGGAGACGAGCGTGAGCTTCGCGTTCTTCTGAAGATCGGGGATCGTGGTCACGCCGCAGTTGCACATGGTGGATTTGACCTTATAAAGGCTACGCGCGACATTATCCTGCAAAGAGCCTGCGTAGGTGACATAGGAATCCACGCCCTCCTCAAAGGCAAGACCCGTATTGCCGCCGAGGTCGTAGCGCTGCCAGTTGCGCGCGCGGTTCGAGCCCTCGCCCCAGTATTCCTTGACATACACGCCGTTGACAAGGAGCTTATTCGTGGGCGATTCGTCAAAGCGGGCGAAGTAGCGGCCGAGCATCAGAAAGTCCGCGCCCATGGCGAGGGCGAGCGTCATGTGATAGTCGTGGACGATGCCGCCGTCGGAGCAGATGGGAACATAGACGCCCGTTTCGCGGAAATATTCGTCGCGCGCGGCGGAGACCTCGATGAGAGAGGTCGCCTGACCGCGGCCGATGCCCTTGGTCTCGCGCGTGATGCAGATGGAACCGCCGCCGATGCCGACCTTGACAAAGTCTGCGCCGCACTCGGCGAGGAAGCGGAAGCCGTCGCGGTCGACCACATTGCCCGCGCCGATCTTCACGGTATTGCCGTAGTTCTCACGCACGAAGTCAATGACCTTCTTCTGCCAGACAGAGTAGCCCTCGGACGAGTCAATGCAGAGAATATCCGCGCCCGCCTCAACGAGCGCGGGGATGCGCTCGTGGTAGTCGCGGGAGTTGATGCCCGCGCCGACCAGATAGCGCTTCTGCGCGTCCTGGAGGGCGAGGGGGTGCTCCTTGTGCTCGGCGTAGTCCTTGCGGAAAACGAAGTAGCGCAGGCAGTCGTTCTCATCCACAATGGGCAGAGCGTTGAGCTTGTGCTCCCAAATGATGTCGTTGGCCTTCTTGAGCGTGGTGGAGGAGGGAGCAGTGATGAGCTTTTCGCGCGGCGTCATAAAATCGCGCACCTTGAGGTCTGTGCTCATGCGGCTGACGCGGTAGTCACGGCTCGTGACGATGCCGAGGAGTTTCCCGTTGGGCATGGCGTCCTCAGTGATGGCGACGGTGGAGAAGCCGTTTTTCTCCTTGAGCGCGAGCACATCGGCCAGCGTGTGCTCAGGCGTGAGATTCGAGGCGCTGACGACGAAGCCCGCCTTGCTGCTCTTCACGCGGCGCACCATCTCCGCCTCGCTTTCGATGGACTGCGAGCCGAAGATGAACGAAAGCCCGCCCTCCTTGGCAAGCGCGACGGCGAGCGTATCGTTCGACACCGACTGCATGATCGCCGAGACCATCGGGATATTCAGGCTGATGGGGCAGTCCTCCTGCCCCTTGCGGTATTTGACCAGCGGCGTTTTGAGCGAAACGCGGTCGGGCACGCACTCCTCCGAGGTGTAGCCCGGTACGAGCAGGTACTCGCTGAAGGTATGAGACGGATCGGGATAGTAATAGGCCATGACTTGCCCTCCTATTTTTTGAAGTAACGCACCGCCGAGGCGAACAGGTGCATATCGTAAGTCCCCGGCACGTTTCGGTAAAGCGCGGGGCCGATGCGCTCGCTGTGCCCCATTTTGCCAAACACCCGCCCGTCGGGGGAGGTGATGCCCTCGATGGCGCAGACGGAGCCGTTGGGATTAAAAGCAGTATCCATTGTAGCATATCCGTCAAGGCCTGCATACTGCGTGGCAATCTGGCCGTTTGCGGCAAGCTGTTCGATCAGCTCCTGCGAGGCGAGAAAACGCCCCTCGCCGTGCGAAATGGGAACGGTGTAAATATCTCCCACCTCTGTTCCCGCAAGCCACGGAGATCGCGTCGAGCACACGCGCGTGCGCACGAGCTTGGACTGGTGGCGGCCGATGACATTGTAGGTGAGTGTCGGGAAGGACTCGTCGGTATCCATGATCCTTCCGTAGGGCACGAGGCCGAGCTTGATGAGCGCCTGGAAGCCGTTGCAGATGCCGAGCATCAAACCGTCGCGCTGCTCGAGCAGCGCCGTCACCTGCTCGCGGACGGCGGCGTTGCGGAAAAACGCGGTGATGAGCTTGGCGCTGCCGTCCGGCTCGTCGCCGCCGGAGAAGCCGCCGGGAATGACGATCATCTGTGCGGTCCTGACGGCAGCGGCAAAGCGCTCGACGCTGTCTGCGACATCGGCGCTCGTGAGGTTGCGGACGATGAATTGCTCGGCGTCCGCGCCTGCCTCCGAAAGCGCGCGCTGCGTGTCGTACTCGCAGTTCGTGCCGGGGAAAACGGGGATGAGCGCCTTCGGACGCACCTGCTTGACGGCGGGGGCGACGCGCGTCTTCGTTTCATGGGAAAAGCTCTCGACCGTGCCGCTGTCCCGCGTCTTTGTCGGGTAGACGGCTTCGAGCACGGCGTCGTTCAGCGCGGCAAGCTCTTCGATGGAGGCACTGTCCGCGCCGAGGGCAATGGCCTTTTCCGCTGTGGTGACGCCGATGCGCACGGCGTCGGAGACTTCATCGCTCAGCTCGGCGACAATCGCGCCTGGCATGGGGGCGAACCAGTCAAGCACCGTATTTTCCGCGGCGAAGCCGATCTCGTTGCCGAAGGACATCTTCATCACCGCCTCGGCAAGGCCGTTTTCGACCGCCCACGCACTCACGACCTTGCCCGCGCGCGCAAGCGCGGTGAAACGCTCCCACGCGGCGGTCTGCTGCTCGGGCGTTTTGCCTGCGAAGAGGTAGACGCCGTGGCCCACCGCCTTCAGGTCGGTCGTCAGCAGCTCGCCTTCGAGCAGCGGCGCGATGGCGAAGGAGATGAGCGTCGGCGGCACATCGCGGTCAAGAAAGCTGCCGGACATGGAGTCCTTGCCGCCGATGGCGGCGGCGCTCAGCTCCAACTGCGCGTCCAGCGCGCCGAGCAGCGCCGCGAAGGGCTTGCCCCAACGCGCGGGCTCATTGCGGAGCTTTTCAAAAAATTCTTGCAGGGAAAGATATGCCTTATGATAGTCTGCGCCTGCGGCGACGAGCTTGGCGACCGAGGTATAGACCGCGTCGTGCGCACCGCGATAGGGGTCGGCGCTCAGCGCGTCGGGGTCGCAGCCCCAGGCCATCACGCTGCCCTGCGCGGTCTTCTCGCCGGGGAGGACGGGCAGGAGCGCCGCCATCGCCTGCGCGGGGCTGCGCTGCGTCCTGCCGCCAAAGGGCATGAGGAGCGTCCCCGCGCCGACAGTGGAGTCGAAGCGCTCGACAAGGCCGCGGCGGGACGCGCTCTTGAGGCTGCCCGCCATGCCGCGCAGCGTTTGAGCTGCGGCGGGAGCGGCACATTCCCTCGCGGGGACGGCGACGGAGGCGTGCTTCGTCGCGCCGTTGGTGTCGAGGAAGGCGCGGGAGAGGTCGGCGATCGTCTGTCCGCGCCAGCGCATGACCATGCGGGGGCTTTCGGTCACGACCGCCACGCGGTAGGCCTCTAAGTTTTCCGCCGCGGCAGCGGCGATGAATTTCGCCTCGTTCTCCGGTGCGACGACAACCGCCATGCGCTCCTGCGATTCGGAGATCGCAAGTTCCGTGCCGTCGAGGCCCTCGTACTTCTTGCGCACGGCGTCGAGGTCGATGATGAGTCCGTCCGCCAGCTCGCCGACCGCGACGGACACGCCGCCCGCGCCGAAGTCGTTGCAGCGCTTGATGAGGCGCGTGACCGCGCCGTCGCGGAACAGACGCTGGATCTTGCGCTCCTCGGGCGCATTGCCCTTTTGCACCTCGCTCGCCATCGTGGAAAGCGATTTCATACCGTGGCTCTTGGAGGAGCCGGTCGCGCCGCCGATGCCGTCGCGCCCCGTGCGCCCGCCGAGCAGGATGACCACATCACCCGGCGCGGGACGCTCGCGCACAACGTTGTCCGCGGGCGCGGCGGCGACGACTGCGCCGCACTCAAGGCGCTTGGCGACATAGCCCTCGTGGTACAGCTCCGCGACATGGCCGGTAGCAAGGCCGATCTGGTTGCCGTAGGAGGAGTAGCCCGCCGCGGCGGTCTGCGCGAGCTTGCGCTGCGGGAGCTTGCCTGAAAGCGTTTCGGCAAGCTCCTTTCTCGGGTCACCGCCGCCCGTCACACGCATTGCCTGATGGACATAGGCACGGCCGGAGAGCGGGTCGCGGATGCAGCCGCCGATGCAGGTGGCCGCGCCGCCGAAGGGCTCGATCTCGGTGGGATGGTTATGCGTTTCATTCTTGAACATCAAAAGCCAGTCCTGCTCCTTGCCGTTCACCATGGCGGGCACATGGATGGAGCAGGCGTTGATCTCCTCGCTCTCGTCGAGCTCGGGGAGCAGCCCGCGGGCTTTGAGCGTCTTTGTGCCGATGGTCGCAATATCCATGAGCGTCTGCGGGCGCTTGGCAGCCCTCTCCGCGCCGTAGACCTCCTCGCGCGCAGCAAGATAGCGCGCATAGGCGCCCTTGACGGCGTCATCGTCGATGCGGATCTCGTCAAGGTGCGTGGAGAAGGTCGTGTGGCGGCAGTGGTCGGACCAGTAGGTGTCGACCACGCGCAGCTCGGTCACGGTGGGGTCGCGGTGCTCGGTCTCGCGGAAATAGTCTTGCAGCGCCTTGAGGTCGGCAATATCCATGGCAAGCCCCATAGAGGAGAGCAGTGCGGAGAGCCCGGCCTCGTCCATGGCGGTGAAGCCCTCGACGGACGAAACGCACTTCGGCTCGGCAAGCTCCTCGGCGAGCGTTTCGGGCTTTTTAAGGCTCGCCTCGCGGCTTTCGACGGGGTTGATGACATAACGCTTGACCGCCTCGACATCGGCATCCGTCAGCATCCCATAGAGCGCGTAGACCTTCGCCGTGCGGATGCGTGGGCGATCGCCTTGGCTCAGAAGCTGGATGCACTGCGACGCGCTGTCCGCGCGCTGGTCGAACTGACCGGGCAGGGGCTCGACGGCAAAGACCGCGCAGGCGTCCTGCGTGTCCGCCGCGTCGGACACAAGGTCCAGCGGCGGCTCGGAGAACACGCTTCTGCAGGCATTTTCAAAGAGAGGGGCCTCGATCCCCTCTACATCATAGCGGTTCCAGATACGCGCGGCGCGCAGGCCCTGCACGCCGAGAAAATCGCGGCAGTCCGTCAGCAGCGCCTCGCACTCGGGCGCGAGACCTTGCCGCTTTTCCACATAGGTCCGAAATACCATCTTATCCTCTCTCCTCCCGCGCCGCGAGCGCGGCGCTGCCGATGTCGCCACGGCAGTATTTGTTGGCAAAATCTACGCCCTCCGCCAGATGGTACGCGTCCTCGACGGCGGCCCTCAGTGTGGGGGCGACGGCGGTGACGCCGAGCACGCGTCCGCCCGCGGTCAGGAGCGTATCGCTGTCCTTTTTCGCGCCCGCGACATAGCAGTGCGCGGCGGCCTCTTCGCTCATTGTGATGGGGAAGCCGCTCTCATACTTTTGGGGGTAGCCCTCGGACGCAAGCACGACACAGCAAGCAGAATCAGTCGAAAATTCCACGCTCACATCCGCGAGCGTACCGTTCGTCGTCGCCTGCATGACGGTGAGCAGGTCGCTTTTGAGCAGCGGCAGCACCGCCTGCGTTTCGGGGTCGCCGAAGCGGCAGTTGTACTCCACGACCTTCGGGCCGCTCTTGGTGAGCATCAGCCCGAAATAGAGGCAGCCGCGGAAGGGGCGGCCCTCGGCGCGCATCGCGCGGATCGTCGGCAGGAAAATATTCTCCATGCACTCCGCCGCAATTTCCTTTGTATAGTACGGGTTCGGCGCGACCGCGCCCATGCCGCCGGTATTGGGGCCTTTGTCACCGTCGAGCGCGCGCTTGTGGTCCATGGAGGAGATCATCGGCACAAGCGTTTCGCCGTCGGTGAAGCTCAGCACCGAGACTTCGGGACCCTCCATATATTCCTCGATGACGACGCGCGCGCCGCTCTGACCGAAGGTCTTATCCTCGATCATCGCGCGCACGGCGGCCTTCGCCTCCTCAACTGTCTGCGCGACGACGACGCCCTTGCCGAGCGCGAGGCCGTCCGCCTTGACGACGATGGGCGCACCCTCGGCGTCGATGTAGGCACAGGCGGAGGGCGCGTCGGTAAAGACGCGGTATTTTGCGGTGGGAATGTTGTATTTTTGCATCAAGTCCTTTGCAAACGCCTTGCTCGCCTCGATGACAGCGGCCTTTTTGTCAGGGCCGAAGCAGGGGATGCCCGCCTCGCTCAGCGCGTCGACCGCGCCGAGGGCGAGGGGGTCATCGGGCGCGACGACGGCATAATCAATGCCGTGCGCCTTGGCAAATTCGACCTGCGCGGGGATGTCCTTCGCGCCGATCTCACTGACGCAGACCGCGTCGGCGGCGATGCCGCCGTTGCCGGGCAGACAGTAAATTTTCTCGACCGCGGGGTTTTCCTTCAGCTTTTTAATGATGGCGTGTTCGCGGCCGCCGCCGCCGATGACCATGAGCTTCATGGAGAAATTCCTCCTTGCTTAATGATGGAACAGGCGCATACCCGTGAACGTCATAGTGATGCCGTATCTGTTTGCCGTCTCGATGACATTGTCGTCGCGGATCGAGCCGCCCGGCTCGACGATGTAGGAAGCGCCGCTCTTGCGCGCGCGCTCGACATTGTCGCCGAAGGGGAAAAAGGCGTCCGAGCCGACGGTCACGCCGCGCTGCTGCGCGAGCCAAGCGCGCTTTTCCTCGCCCGTGAGCGCCTCGGGGCGCTCCTGAAAGACGCGCTGCCACGCGCCGTCGGCAAGCACATCGTCGCACTCGTCGGAGAGGTAGACATCGATAGCGTTGTCGCGGTCGGGACGGCGGATGTCGTCCACGAACGAGAGGGCGAGCACCTTCGGATGGCGGCGGAGATACCAGTTGTCCGCCTTCTGTCCCGCAAGTCGGGTGCAGTGGATGCGGCTTTGCTGGCCCGCGCCCACGCCGATGGCTTGACCGTCTTTCACATAACAGACGGAGTTGGACTGGGTGTATTTGAGCGTGATGAGGGCAAGGAGCATATCGCGCTTTGCGCCCTCGGGCAGGTCTTTATTTTCGGTGACGATGTTCGTGAGCAGGCTCTCATCGATTTTGCAGTCGTTGTGCCCCTGCTCAAAGGTGATGCCGAAAACATCCTTCTGCTCCAGCGGCGCGGGAGTGTAGGCGAGGTCGATCTGCACGATGTTGTATTTGCCGCCCTTTTTCGTCTTTAAGATGGCAAGCGCCTCGTCGCTGTAAGCAGGGGCGATGATGCCGTCGGAAACCTCGTTTTTCAGATACTCGGCGGTGGCGGCGTCGCACTCGTCGGAGAGTGCCGCCCAGTCGCCGTAGGAGCAGAGGCGATCCGCGCCGCGGGCGCGGATGTAGGCACAGGCGATGGGGGAGAGCGCCGTGCCGGGCGCGACGAAATAGACCCTTTTGTCCACCTCGTCGAGCGGCAGGCCGAGCGCCGCGCCCGCGGGGGAGACATGCTTGAAGCTCGCCGCGGCGGGAAGGCCCGTCGCCTCTTTCAATTCGCGCACGAGCTGCCACGAGTTGAAGGCGTCGAGCAGGTTGATGTAGCCGGGCTTGCCGTTGAGAACCGTAAAGGGAAGGGCTGCGCCGTTTTTCATGAAAACGCGCGCGGGCTTCTGGTTGGGGTTGCAGCCGTATTTGAGTTCCAGCTCGTTCATGTCGTCCTCCTCAGTCGCCTGAATTTTTGTTGAACAGCTTCACTTCGCCGTTCACGTTCGCATAAAGGGACACCTTATTGTCCGCGTTGAGCGCCGCCCAGACTTCTTCGGGCGAGGGGACGCTCGCCTCCATCGGCTCGCCCGCAAAGGTGGGCAGGGGGTTTCCGTCCCCCTGATAGGTGCTGATGAAATAGCCCTTGCCCTCGTCGCAGCCTTCGTAGCAGAAGAACTCGCGCAGACAGCGCCCATCCTTACGCTTGAGGATGGACAACTCGAAGGAGCCGTCCTCGTGCATGATGGCGGAGATGCGCGGCGTCCAGTTCGGCTCGTCAGGCTCGTATTCGCGTGTCATGAGACCGCGGCGAAAGTCGCCGTGCTGGCAGATGGTGTCGGTCTGATCGCCGTTCGTCACGACGAGGTCGCGCCCCATCGTGCGCACGGGATGATAGATGATGAGGCTGGGGTCAGAGAGCTTGGCGGGGTCGTGCGCCTCGGTGCGGATGCCGTCCTCGGTCTTGACAAAGACGCGGTTGCGGCTGTTCTCGCTGCGCCCCATGATGAAATAATACACACAGCGGCGTCCGACAAGGATGCCGCGGCCGGGATAAGAGGTCGCCTTTAAAAACTCCAGAAAATCAGTCATTTTTCTGCTCCTTCTCTCTTACGATCTCTGCGCAGACGCGCTCTGCCGCAAGCGGCAGCAACTGCCATTCCGCCTGCTCCATCACACGCCGCTGTATCGTTTCGGGCGTGTCGCTCGGCGCGATCTCCACCGCCTTTTGCAGCAGGATCTCGCCGCCGTCGGGAATTTCGTTGACAAAGTGTACCGTCGCGCCCGTGACCTTCACGCCGCGCGCGAGCGCGGCCTCGTGTACCCTCAAGCCATACATCCCCTTGCCGCAGAAGGCGGGGATCAGGGACGGATGGACATTCAGGATGCGCCGCGGCCACTGCTTTGTAAATTCTGCGCTGAGGATGACCGTAAAGCCTGCGAGGAGAATGAGGTCGATCTTCTGCTCGCGCAGCAGCACGGAAAGCTCGTTTTCAAACGGCTTCTGCCCGCAGGCGGGCGAGAGCATGCGGGCCGCAACACCCGCATTTTCCGCCCGCATGAGCGCATAGGCCCCTGCGCGGGAAGAAACGACCAGCACGATCTCGCCGTGCGGCATTTTTCCGTCGCGCTGCGCGTCGAGCAGCGCCTGCAAATTCGTGCCGCCGCCGGAGACCAGCACGGCGATGCGGGCGCGTGTCAGCATAGCGCCACCTTTTCCTCGCCCGATACGATCTCACCGATGACGCCCGCTTCCTGACCGAGAGAATGCAGCGCGGCGAGCGCCTTGTCGGCGCTGTCTCTTGCAGCGACGAGCACCATGCCCGTGCCCATGTTGAAGGTGTTGAACATATCGCGCTCCGAGATGCCGCCCATGCGCGCGAGCAGGGGGAAGATGGGCGGGATGTGCAGCGCTTTCTTTTCGATCTTCGCGCACAGGCCGTCGGGAATGCAGCGCGG
>ENA-OPXM01000299-OPXM01000299.1-human-gut-metagenome-genome-assembly--contig:-NODE-299-length-33395-cov-2.752699_pt1 | contig 33395 bp, 30 predicted proteins | sample MGYA00241707_ERZ502035 | MGnify/ENA primary metagenome ERZ502035 (study PRJEB25962, sample SAMEA2043051) | human gut metagenome | biome: human gut; feature: human-associated habitat; material: faeces... | reverse complement strand
CTCCGCATGGTCTAAGCCATACGGAGGATTAACTGTTTTACGGACACCCGTCTATGCCGGGGGTTAGTTTTTCGACAGACTTATGCTTAGCTTTGCCAGGCTTTTTCTACAGTTTCAAGGCCGCCCGACGGGCGGCCTGTTTCTCCTATAGCTGCATCATTTTGGCGTTGAGGCTGCCGCACTCGGCGGTCAGTATGGCGAAGGTGCGGGGCGCGCCGCCCCGGGGACAGGAGGGGCTGCCGGGGTTGATTATGTACAGCTTACCGTCATAGTCCAGCTTCGGGATATGTGTGTGGCCGTACAGCGCAACGTTGCAGCCAAGCTCCTCCGCACGGTAAGCGAGCCGGTCGGTACCTGCAGTAACGCCGTAATAGTGGCCATGAGCGGCGAATATCTCCGCACCGTCAAGGCTTATGCGAAGCTCTTTTTCACCGCCGAAATCGCAGTTGCCCGCCACGGAATAGACAGGCGTTCCGTCCTTTCCGAAAGCCTCCGCGTCGCGGGTATTGTCGCCCAGGTGTATCCATGCGTCCACCCTGCCCGCCTGCTCTATGACACGTCTTATGGCGTATGAATCGCCGTGGGTATCGCTTACTATGCCTATGCGCATCACTTTTCCGCTCTCAGCTTGTCGCATAGGGATTCGAGCGCGCGCCTTCTGTGGCTGACGGAGTTTTTCTCCTCAGGCGTTAGCTGTGCGAAGGATTTCTTCAGCGGCTCATAATAGAACAGAGGATCGTAGCCGAAGCCGTTTTCGCCTTGTGGGGAGTGGAGTATGACCCCCTCCACGCTGCCATCGGCGGTGACGGCAGGCATTCCCCTGCGTATGAGCGCAACAGAGGTGCGGAACTGCGCGGTGCGTTTTTCGCCGGGTACGTCCTTGAGTGCGTCGAGGAGCTTCGCATTGTTGGCGGCGTCATCGTGGCCCTCGCCTGCGTAGCGCGCGCTGTAAACGCCGGGAGCGCCGCCCAGGGCGTCAACCATCAGGCCGCTGTCGTCCGACAGTACTGCATCCGCATCGGCAACGGCAAACACCTCTCTGGCCTTCTTGAGAGCATTGCCCTCGAAGGTGTTCGCGTCCTCAACCACGTCCATATCTATGCCCGCTTCCCTGAGGGAGAGTATCTCGTCATAAAAGCAACCTAAAATGGCCTTTATTTCGGATACCTTATGGGCGTTGTTGGAGGCGATTATAAGCTTCATATATATTTCTCCTTTGTACGGCAAAATTCAATACGGCTATTTTACCACAGCGCCCGCGGCATTTCCATATTTATCGCCACTCGTTCACGTATACGGGTACAGACACGGCGGAGGTATGCATACTGTACTCCTTTCCTTCCACAGTTATGTCAACGCCGTATACCTGATCGAACTGATTGGCGCAGAGATACAGGCAGTCCCTTGCCGCATCCAGCATACCCTCGGTATCAGCGACTTTCTCGAAGTCCTTCGTCAGGTCAACGCAGGCTATTCCGTCCTTTATGTATGCGCTTATGAGTTCTGTTCCCGCCGGGAAGCAGTTTATAAGCCCCTCATCCTTAGGCCCGGCTATCTCCTCCTGCACAGCCCCGGAAAATGAAGGCGCAGTGTCCGTATACCGTGTCACGGGGATATTCAGGCTGGCAGCCGAATTAGGGAAGTACAGCGTAAAGGCGTGGGCTTCGCCCGAAACCGGCACCTCCCCGTCCTCAATATTCAACGCAAAGCTCTCCATGGGTTTGGATATGTCAGTGCCATTGGAGAGGGTCTTTTTCTCCTTGCCGTCGATGGTTAAGCTGACGTTGTTTATGGAGGGGAACTCAGTCAGCGTGTTCACTATTGCAACCACCATGGCCTGCTCCTGCTCCTTTGTCTGCCGGCCGATGCCGCTAAGGTCCACCCTTGCGCTACCCTCCTCGCCTATGCGCAGGGTGCATTCCGTCCCCTCGGGTATCACCGTCTTCAAGCCCATCATGGCGGCGCTTTTATCGTTGTCGATGCCAGATACGAGGTAGCTCAGCGCCGCCCTGCCTATTCCCTCCTCCCAGGGTATGCTCTTCATAACAGGCACTATGAATCCGTCCTCCGTGGCGTAGTACAGAGTGGTTCGCCGGTAGCCGCTGTCCGTATCGGCCTCGGGTTCGGTTATTTCCTCAGCTTTTTTGCAGCACACCATCATAAGCGCCGTAAGCAACGCCAGAATCAATATAAATAATCGCTTCATTCTCATGCCCTCCGGCTTATTAGTCATATATAAGCTATTCGCCTTCGGCGCATAAAATAACGAAAAAAGCAGCTGAACGCCGCTTTTTGCCGCTATTGCTTCTGTTTTATGGCCTTGACCTCAATTGGGTCCGGGGTCACATAGGCCGTTTTGTTTGTGGTGTATATCACCATACCGGGCTTTGCGCCGGAGGGTTTCCTTACGAACCGCCGCTCGGTATAGTCTACAGGCACGTTTTCGCTGCCCCTGCCCCTGCTGTAGTAGGCCGCCAGCAGGGCTCCCTGATACAGCGTGGTCTTTGGCGGGTTCTCTGCCCGTATTATCACATGTGAGCCGGGTATATCCTTTGTATGCAGCCATGTGTCCTTTGGCCCTGCAAACTTAAGTGTAAGTGCATCGTTCTGCCTGTTGTTCTTGCCCACGTATATCTCTATGCCGTCCGACGATATAAAGCACATGGGCTTTGAAGGCGGCAGCTTCTGGCCCTTCCTGCCGTCCTTGGGTCTCTTTATGTACCCCTCGTTCATCAGCTCGTCGGAAAGCTCCTTAAGTTCGCTGTCACCGGTACACTTGTCCAGATTGTAAAGCTGTCCCTCCAGATAGTTCAGCTCCTCCAGCGCCCTTTCCCGTTGCTGCGCCGCCATATCCCGGGCTGCCTTGGCCTTCTGGTATTTTTTATAATACTTTTGCGCATTGTCGTTTATGGAATACCTTGCGTCCAGAGGTATTCTTACGTTTTCCGGCGGGTCTGTGTAGTAGTTCTGCACTACGGCCTCTGAGGAGCCTGAGATTATCCTGTAGGCGTTCGCTATGAGCAGCTCGCCGAACAATTTAAGCTTTTCAATATCGCCCTCCGAAGCTATGGCGTCGTCATACAAAGCTATCTTCTTGTTGCAGCGCTCTATATTGTTTTGCAGTATCTTCCTTATGCCGGCGCCGTGGCGGCGCATACGCTGGAGATTATCGGTTTCAGCATAAAAGCAGTCCAGCGCCTCGCTCATAGTCGGCGCCGGTCTGTATTCTCCCTCCTTTGGCACAAACGGCAGCACTCCCTCAGGTTCGCCAACGTCATTAAGCGTAACGCAGGGCGTGACATCGCCTTGCGAAAGGCGGCGGTAAAAGCTGTGCAGGTATTCCGCAAGCTCCCTGCGCTCCCCTGGGCTCAGCTCGCCGCAGCTGCACTTATCCGTGGCATTCTCGCAAAGCTTTGCCGCCATTTTGGGCGAAAGGCCGAAAAACGCGTTTGAAAGCGCTTTGTCTATCCTGATACCCTCTGCCTCTGCTATGACTGTCTCAAAGTCTTCGGCGGAGGCCTTTGTTGGGTCGGCCTTATCCTGTGCCGGCGGCATTTCGTACTTCTGCCCCGGCAGCACTGTACGCACATTTGACATTCCTATGCCGATACGCTTTATTGCATCAACGACTATGCCCTGCTCGTTTATGAGAATTATATTGGAGTATTTGCCCATTATTTCGGCACAGAGCACGAAGGTAACGGTATCTCCCAAGTCGTTCTGTGCCTCGATGCCTATGTTCACTATCCTGTCAAGGTTTGGCTGCTCTACATACACTATGCGCCCACCTGCGAGGCGCTTCCTCAGCAGCATACAAAAGGCCGGCGCGTCTATGGGGTTTTCCTTTTTGACATTCGTGAGCTGCATTCTGCAATGCTCCGGCGATGCGCTTATGAGCAGCCTGAGGTTTTCGCCGCCGCAGCGCAGACTGACCGCAAGCTCGTCCTTTTCGGGCTGCTGTATCTTGTCTATCCTGCCGCCAACTATGCGCCTGCACTCCGCCACGGATGCGGCGAGATTAAGTCCGTCCATTGCCATAGTAAAATAAGTTATCTCCTGTAAATTTTAAACGGCTTAAAGCAGTTCAATGGATGAGCAGGATACCTCATGGGCCGTCCTGTCCTGTACTGTGCCGTCACTGAGCTGCTTCTGGTATCGCCTGCTCTGTATCCTGCCCTGAATGTACAGCCTGCTGCCCACCGGCAGCTCGCTCACGGTGCGGGCGTTCCTGCCCCATGCTATGCAGGGCAGATAGTCAGATTTATTGAAGGAGCGGTTGCAGGCTATGAGCATGTCGCCTATCTCCCGCAGGAAGGGCGTAGTCCTGAACACCGCGGGCTTGCAAAGATATCCTGAAAGCGACACCTCGTTTTGAGGCATCTCCTCCTCGCCCAGAGGTTCTATGCCCTTGGCGAACACCGTAACGCAAAGATGGGTACCCTGCTCCGTATGCCTGTTATATGTCCTCAGCTGTCCCCATACAGAAAGCCTGTCGCCCTCGTCCGGCATGAAGGCAAGATTGCGCCCCGGTATCGTAAGCGGGACGTGATCCATAGTGCCGCTGAGCCGCGGCACAAGCAGCTCCGCGCTGTAAAAATCCTCTCCGTAAAGGCTGTGGCTGAGCTCCGGCGCGCCGCCAAGCGTACCGCTTACAAATACCGCGTTTTCATCATTGGATACTCTCATACTTACTCCTGACACTTATTTGATGTGTGTTCGTATATAAGTATTCGGTATCCACCGGGTTTTATGATTTAATTTTCTTTGCGCCAATAACTATATCGTCCAGCAGCGCCATGACTGTAAGCATACCCTTGCCGGGCCGCTGCTCGATGAATACCGTCTCGGTGTTCACTACCGTCTCCTCGCCGTGGAACTGGCGTATGACTATATCATAGGGCTCCTTTACGTAAAGCGCCGCAGCGATGGCAGTGCCGTTTGAGCCGTTCTTCTTGAAGTCGAAGGTCTTCAGGCCCTTGCCGTTCCTGCCCTGTATCTCGTAATCGAAGACCAGGCTGCGCTTTGCGTAGCCCCTGTCGGATATGGTAAGTATCTCGCCCTCGTCAGCTATCTGCGCGGCGAATATAATCCTGTCCCCCTCGTCCAGCTTCATGCACTTCACTCCGCCCGCGCCCTTGCCCATTACGGGAACGGTATCTGTCGCGAAGCGTATGCTCATTCCGCCCTTGCTTACCATGATAACGGTGCCTGCGGTCTCGTCCTGTTTTTCTACGGCTATAACCCTGTCGTCGTCCTTAAGGGCTATGGCGGCCGTCTTCTTTGTGCGGAGGTCAAATTCCTTTCCCTCTGTACGTTTTGCGCTGCCGAGGGCGGTAAAGAACACAAGTGTATCATCCTTTACCTCATCGAAGCAGGCTACTATCTCCTCGTCCTTTTCGAGCTGTACCAGCGAATTAAGGTTTGTAGCCTTGGCGGTAAGCCTTGCTTCCGGCAGTTCGTCCACGCCGATTATCAGGCAGTTGCCGTGGCTGGGAAAGAACCTCAGCCGCCTGTCCGTCTGGGTCTCCATTATAAATACCGGCTTTTCGGAGGCGATGGACTCGGCTGTAAAATTGCGCTTGGGCAGGCGGCGTATCTTGCCGCCCTCAAGCAGTGCCACTATGGCGTCATCCACCACTATCATGTCCTCACGGGACACGACTATCTCCTCCTCGCCCTGTATCAGCCTTGTACGGCGTGGTACGGCATATTTTTCTTTTATGGCCAGCATCTCGCGGCGTATGACCGCCCTGAGCTTTTCCTCGGATGAAAGTATGCCCTTGTATTCCTTTATTAGCCTGCCTACCTCTTTGTATTCCTTTTCTATTGCCAGCCTTTCCAGGTTGGTCAGCCTTTGGAGCCTCAGATCAAGTATGGCCTGAGCCTGTATATCGGTAAGCTCAAAGCGCTTCATAAGGCCTTCCTTGGCCTCCTTTGGCGACTTTGCGGCCCTTATGAGAGCTATCACCTCGTCTATATTGGCAATGGCCACCATAAGGCCTTCCAGTATGTGCTCCCGGCGCTCAGCTGCGTCAAGGTCAAATTTCGTGCGGCGGGTGACTACATTTTCCTGATGCCGTATGTAATGGCGCAGTATCTCCTTCAGGCCCAGCGTCTGGGGCTTGCCGTCGGCTATGGCCACCATGTTAACGCCGAAGGTTACCTGAAGGTCGGAGTATTTATAAAGGTATTGCAGTATTTTTTCCGCGTCAGCATCCTTCTTTACCTCTATCACCGCCCGCATGCCCATGCGGTCGGACTCGTCCCGTATCTCGCCTATGCCGGCAAACAGCGCCTTTTTTTCCTCGCTTATGTGCAATATATCCTCAAGCGCCTTTGCCTTGTTCACCTGATATGGCATCTCGGTCACGACAATGAGCTTCCTGCCGTTCTTCTGCTCCTCTATTTCGGCCTTGGCACGAACGGTTATCTTTCCCCTGCCCGTTTCGTAAGCATTCCGTATTTCGTCGGATTCCAGTATATAACCCCCTGTCGGAAAATCCGGACAGGGCATTACCTTCATCAGCTCGTCCAGGGATACTTCCGGATCATCCATATACATTATGGCCGCGTCTATGGCTTCGCCCATATTGTGGGGCGGTATATTAGTCGCCAGACCTACGGCTATGCCTGAGGAGCCGTTTACCAGCAGATTCGGAAAGCGGCCGGGCAGCAAGTCGGGTTCTTTTAACGTATCGTCAAAGTTCAGGCTGAACTTTACCGTATCCTTCTCCAGATCCCGCAGCATCTCCATGGCTACAGGGGTCATTCTGGCCTCGGTATATCGCATTGCCGCCGCAGAGTCGCCGTCCACGCTGCCAAAGTTGCCGTGGCCGTCCACCATGGGCATATGCATATTGAATTCCTGAGCCATACGCACCATGGCATCGTATACCGACGTATCGCCATGGGGGTGATATTTGCCGAGGCAGTCGCCCACGATACGTGCGCTCTTGCGGTGCGGCTTGTCCGGAGTCAGCCCCAGCTCCAGCATGGTATAAAGTATGCGGCGCTGAACGGGCTTCAGGCCGTCCTCTATCCGCGGCAGCGCCCGCTCCATTATTACATATTCCGCATAGGGAATCATGGAGTCGTGCATAACCGCCTCCATGCCCTTCGTGATTATGGTCTGCCCCTCGAAGGATATCTGGTTATCATCTCTTTTTGCCATACGCTGTTACCTTTCGGCGGCAGGATGTGCCGTCATCTTTTCCTCAAAGGTATCCGTCTTGTTGAAGTTGGCGAACTCGCTGATGTACTCGCGTCTGGGGCCGACTTTATCCCCCATGAGCAGCGTCACTATATGGTCCACGTCCGCCGCGTCCTCAAGCTCTACCCGGACCAGCGAACGGTGCTCCGGATTCATGGTCGTCTCCCACAGCTGCTCCGGGTTCATCTCTCCAAGCCCCTTGTAGCGCTGGAGGGTGTAGCCCTTGCCGATGGCTCTTGTCATCTTTGCAAGCTCCCCATCGGAATATGCGTATCTGATCTCCTTGCCCTTCTGTATTTTATAGAGAGGAGGAAGGCCTATATACACATGGCCGTCGGTTATAAGCTCCTTCATATAGCGGAAAAAGAATGTCAGCAGTATTGCCCTTATGTGCGCACCGTCCTGGTCTGCATCGGAGAGTATTATTATCTTGTCGTACTTGAGGCCGCTTATATCGAAATCCTCGCCTATGCCTGTACCAAGGGCGGTTATTATGGAGCGGAACTCCTCGTTTGCTATTACCTGATCCAGCCGCTTTTTCTCCACATTCAGCGGCTTGCCCCGAAGCGGCAGTATGCCCTGAAACCGCCTGTCCCGGCCCTGCTTGGCGCTGCCGCCTGCGGAGTCTCCCTCCACGATAAACAGCTCGTTTATCTTTGCGTTGCGCCCCGTACAGCTCGACAGCTTGCCCACCAGAGGCGCGTTTTCCAGCTTGCTTTTTTCCCGGGCCATAGTCTTGGCCTTGCGGGTAGCTTCACGAACCTTTGCGGCTTTTGCCGCCTTTTCGGCTATCTTATTAGCCGTATCGGCATTCTTAAGGTCATCGAGGTAAGGCGCAAGGTGCTCTGTCAGCACGTATTCTACGGCCGTCCTAGCTTCCGTATTTCCCAGCTTTGTCTTTGTCTGCCCCTCGAACTGCACGCTGTGCATCTTGAGGGATAACACCGCCGTCAGGCCCTCGCGGAAGTCCTCTCCGGAAAGCGACGGGTCCTTATCCTTGAGTATGCCGGCCTTACGGCAGTAGTCGTTCATGACTTTGGTTAAGGCCGCCTTGAAGCCCGTTTCATGGGTGCCGCCCTCAGTGGTTGGTATGTTATTCACATATGAAAACATGCTTTCGGTATAGCCGTCGTTATGCTGTATGGCTATCTCTACTGCTATGTCATCCCTCTTGCCGGCAATATATATAGGCTCATCGTAAAGGGGAGTCTTGTCCGCATTCATGTAACGCACGAAATCTATAATGCCGCCCTCATAGTGATATTCGGCCTCTTTTTTGTTGCCCCGTTCCCGCTCGTCTATAAGTATGAAGGTAACGCCCTTGTTAAGATACGCAAGCTCACGTAAACGCTTTGATATTATGCCGAAGTTCATCTCCAGCGTTTCGAATACACGCTTATCCGGCAGGAAGGTTATTTTAGTGCCCTGACGGCGCACGCGGCCCACCTCTTCCAGGGGAGCCATTGGCTTTCCGGATACCATCTTGCCGTCCGGGCCCTCATAGCTCCTGAAGGTCTGGCGGTACATCTTGCCGCCAGTACATACCTCTACTTCTACGTATTCGCTCAGCGCATTCACAACGGAGGCGCCCACTCCATGAAGGCCCCCTGAAAAGCCGTAAGACTCGTTATCGAACTTACCTCCTGCATGCAGCTGGGTAAACACCACCTCAACGCCGGACACACCCAGCTTTTCGTGAATGCCTACAGGAATACCTCTGCCGTTGTCCTCAACAGTAACGGAGTCGTCCTTATGCAGGGTCACGCGTACCGCGTCCGCATATCCGTTTGCCGCCTCGTCCACAGCGTTGTCCACTATCTCCCAAAGCATATGATGAAGGCCGCGTGAACCGGTGCTTCCTATGTACATTCCGGGGCGCATACGCACCGCCTCAAGGCCCTCCATAACTTTTATATCGCTTACGTCGTACTGCTTGTTCATTTTTCCTCCGCTACAATATACGGTATATCCAAATATTACTAACCACATTATATTATAATACACTATTTTACTCTTGTACACTGTGGAATGACCGGCATATAAAAGGAGAGGCCCTTCGACCTCTCCCAGTTGTTCCTTACTCCTTTAGTCCATCTATCCTGGATATAAAGTACGCCGCAGCGCAGCCCGCCGTAGCCGCTACGATGCTCCAGATGAGTTCTGACGTACTCCTGAACGACACAGGTATTATGGGTACCGTAGAGGCGATAACAAAGCCTATTATGCAGTGATACGCAATGCCGTAGTATCTGTTGAATAAAGCGTTCACTGCCCTGGCAAGCGCAATGACGGTTATTGCTATGCCCAGCAAAAACGGTATAATTACCCCCATGTCCAGCGCAGCTATGCCTTCAGACATAGGATAATACAGCCCAAGCAGCATCAGCACCGACGACGATGTCATTCCCGGCGCCACCATGCTTATGCCCCACAGAGCGCCGCAGAAGAAGAACCAGCCGGCGTTAGGAGTTATGTGCAGCTCCGCACCGTACTTGAGCAGCATAAAGAAGCCCAGTAACAACGACGTGCTTGCGGCAAGGGCTATATAGCATGACTTATCCCTGCCCTGCTTTGCTCCGTCGCGGAAAAGCTGCGGTAATGTCCCGACGATAAGGCCTACAAAAAGGCTTGTGACTATTGCGGGCTCAGATGAGGCGAGCTTTGCTATCGCCCCGGCCAGCAGCACAAACCCACCGAGAAAACCCAGCACTACCGGCAGCACCATATGTCCGTACTTCTTTATCCCTTTCTTAGGGTGGGCCAGGGTTTCCATCATTGGCTGGTATATTCCGAATATGACGCACAGCACTCCGCCGCTTATGCCGGGCAGCACGGCGCCTATGCCCATTATCACTCCCTGGGACAGCAGCAATAAAAACCTTCCGCAGCTTATCTTTGTCCTTTCGCCGTCTTCCATACGTTTCCCCCGTAAAAAGCTTTTTGTAAATCAAAGCCCCCAAACCGTCCGGTTTGAGGGCTTTCCTTGGCTGCGGAACTAGGATTCGAACCTAGACAATACGAGTCAGAGTCGTAGGTGCTACCATTACACAATTCCGCATCATCTTTTGTAATATATCCCATGATGCCGTTCGCCCCGTTATAACGCCCGCCTCTCGGCAGGTGGGTATGCTGTGGCAGGCTTCTGCTTACCGGGATAAAATCGAGGCGACATATGCTTGCTCAACGGGCATTCCCGATGTTAAACTGTGGGTTTATATCCGGAACGTGACGCACAACGCAGGATATTGGTGGGATTAGTTGGGATCGAACCAACGACCTCTACGATGTCAACGTAGCGCTCTGACCAGCTGAGCTATAACCCCGTGAGCAAGTATTATTATACATATTTTTTTGAACTTTGCAAGCATAATTTTTGAATCCGATTTTTATATGTTTGCATCAGACGGAGTTAATGGTATAATAAACGCAGATATTCTGGACTTTATGCCGTTTATGATTTTTTAAATTTTGCCTTAAGGCCTCGGATAAAGGAGATGTTTGAATGCCGGGCTCCGGATATTTCTACGACGAAACGAACCGCAACAAGCTAATAGTGCTTTATTTTATAAAGAGCCTCAATATCGAATTGACCCGCTCCCAGATAGCGGATTTCAGCGTCGCCCACGACCTTATCCCATACTTTGACCTTCAGACCACCGTTGGCGAGCTGGAGGAAAGCGGCCTCCTCGCCTGCGTTCCGAAGGCATTCGGGCAGGCCTTCATGCTTACCCCGCAGGGCCGCGATATAATCGAGATGTTCCAGGAGCGCATACCCCAGTCCCAGCGGGACACGCTGGACAGGTACGCAGACGAATGCCGCGAGCAGCTCCGCCTTGATACCCAGTACTCCGCAACCGGACGGGAGCTTTACAAGGGCGGCTACGGCGTCACCCTCAAGGCCATGGACAGCAGCAGGACGCTTTTAGGCATCGAGATTATGCTGCCGGACAGCAAAAGCGCCAACAAGGCTATTGCCCGCTGGCGGGCAAGCTCCGCGGATATTTACCGTTATCTCGTCAAGGTGCTCGTAGAGGACGCCCCCGGCACAAAAAAGGAGCAGCAAAAAGAAGAGACCGGGGCTGTAGACGAAAAAGAAAAGTAATATCATGATGACCAAAAAGCGGCGAGTGATCGCCGCTTTAAGTTTGTTAAAGCCACCGCTATCTGCCTATGTCGTGCAGCCTTTTTACCATTTCCTTCGGGTCCGGCGCGCCGAATACGCTGCTTCCGGCTACCAGCACGTTTGCGCCCGCCTCCGCGCAGAGCCTGCCGGTATCTGGATTTATCCCGCCGTCTATCTCTATATCGGGACTTGCGCCCATATCCTTTGCTATGGCTCTGAGCTGCCTTATCTTCTGCACGGTTTCCGGTATGAATTTCTGCCCGCCTGCGCCGGGATTCACGCTCATGAGCAGCACCATATCGCAGCTGTTTATGACGTAGCGCACGGACTCGGGCGACGTGGACGGATTGAGCACGATGCCCGCTCTCATGCCGGCATTGTGTATGGCCTGAAGCGTCCTGTGGGCATGCCTGTCCGCCTCTATATGGAAGGTGATTATATCCGCGCCGGCGTCCCTGAAAAGCGGAACGTAAGTCTCCGGGTGTTCTACCATGAGGTGGACGTCTATGGGCAGCTTCGTATGCCTGCGCACGGCCTTGCACATCTGAGGTCCAAAGGTTATGGTAGGCACAAATGTGCCGTCCATAACGTCAAAATGTATATAATCGGCGCCCCAGCTCTCGCAGTTTTCCGCTGCTCTGCCCATTTCGGCAAAATCGGCTGAAAGTATTGACGGTGCAACCTTAATCATATCTGTGCTTCCTCTTTTCCTTTAATTCTTCCGCGAATTTGCAGTATCTTTCGTATCTCTCAGGGCTTATGCCGTTTCCAACGAAGGGCTTTACGCCGCAGTCCGGCTCGGTCATATGAAGGCATTCTGAAAACCTGCAATTTCCCAGATGCTGCCGCATCTCAGGATAAAGCAGGCAGAGCTTTGCCGGATCTATCTCCGCCATATCCAGCAGACTGAACCCTGGCGTATCCAGCATACATCCCCCGCACACCTGCCATAGCTGGGCATGACGGGTGGTATGCCTGCCGCGGTCTATCTTGTCGGACAGCCCGCCCACCGGCAGCTCCAGCCCCGGCGCGAGAGCGTTCATAAGCGAAGACTTTCCAACAGCCGACTGGCCGGCAAAGCAGCATGTACTGCCCGCTATCTCGGCTTTGAGCCGGTCTATCCCCGTGCCGTCGCGGGCCGATACGGGTATTATATCATAGCCCGTATCCTTATACTGGGCAAGGGCGGCCTCGTAGGTCTCCCTGTCCATCTCGTCGCACTTATTGAGCAGTATGACAGGGGTTATGTCGGAAAGCTCGCATTGCATTATCAGCTTATCGGCAAGACAGTAATCAGGCCTTGGCAATGAGGACGACAGCACTATCATCAGCTTGTCTATGTTTGCCGCAGCCGGGCGGATAAGCAGATTTTTGCGCGTCAGTATCTCGGTAATGCAGCCTTTGCCGTCGTCGCCCGTCTCAAAGCGGCAGTAGTCCCCGGGCACCGGCGTTATGCCCTCCTTGCGGAATCTCCCTCGTGCCTTGCAGACGAATTCACCGTTATCGGTGAGCAGGGTATAAAAGCTGCCCACTCCTTTGATTATTCTTCCGGTATATTCCATATGTGGCTTATCTCAGCGTAAATTTGGCTTCTATGCGTTTGACCTCCACGCCATCCACGTATGCCACGCACTCATACTCGCCTCCGTACCTCATGGACGCTGTAAAGGCAACAGCTTGCTGCGTGCCCTCTTTTACCCTGCCCTCGTACAGCACTATCTCTACTCCGTTGCCCATGACAGCGGTCACAGCGACGGACCGTTCCTTATCCGGTGTATCCAGATTCACCGCGATGTCCGAGCAGTAATTGCCGGGATTACTGCGGTTAATCCAAAGCTCGACGAGGGTATTTTTGCCGGCGCTCATATTCGCCGCCGGAGATTGCTGCTGTACCGTCTCTTCAGCCTCTCCTTCCTTTGGCTGCACCAGTCTTATCCACACCTTCTCGAAGCCGCTGCTGTTCAGCATCTTTATTACGGTATCGGTGCTTTTGCCTACTAATGAAGGCATCTCGATCTGCTGGGTCTCATTGCCGCTTATCCATATATCTACCGCTTCAAGCTCGGACAAACGGGTATCCACGGCGGGTTCCTGGCGAATTATCTGTCCCTCCGGCTGGTCAGATGTAGGATCGTAGCCCACATTGCCGACGCTGAGATTTTCCTCGGAGAGCATCAACGACGCCTCCTGTATGGTTCTGCCTGTAAGATCCGGCACTATAGCATAGCCGCTGCCGCTGCTCACCTCGACCTTTATGACGTCGCCCTCCTGCCCCTTCGCCCCGTTTGCCGGGTTCTGCCTCGTCACCCTGCCGGCGGGGTACTCGCTGCTTATGACGTAATCTCCCACCTCCAGCTTAAAGCCCCTAAGCTCAGACAGGCTTCTCGCCTCCTCCAGCGACTTTCCCACAAGAGACGGAACAAGAAAGCCGCCGTCATCGCTCTTGGTAAACAGGCCTGTAAGCATGGAGACAATCGCAAATACGGCCGACACTCCGAATATAGCTACGGATATCATCATTATGCTGCGGCTGCTCCGCTTTTTGCTTTTCTCTTGGTTTGGGCTGTTGAGCCTTGCAAATCTGCCATGAGGCTCACGCAGCGCACGCTCAAGGTCCTTCTTCATGGCGGCAGCCGAGGGGTATCGCTTCTGCGGGTCCTTCGCGGCGCCCTTGACCACCACATCCGACAGGGCGGGGGGTATCTTTGGGTTGACCTCTATGGGAGGTATCATGTCCTCCTGTATGTGCTTGAGCGCTATGGCGACGGTGTTTTCGCCCGCAAAGGGTACCGTTCCCGTCAGCATCTCGTATATCATTATGGCACAGGAGTATATGTCGCTTTCTGCCGTCACCTCTTCACCCTTCGCCTGCTCCGGGGAGATATAATGAGCTGATCCTATGACGTTTGTACCAGCAAAGGTACGCGTGGTCGATGTAGCGTCCCTGGCTATGCCAAAGTCCGTGAGCTTAACCAGCCCATTGTCTGATATTATGACGTTCTGGGGCTTTACGTCACGGTGGATTATCCCCATTTCGTGAGCATGGCCCAGCGCATCCAGCACCTTTGCGGCAATGTCTACCGCTTCCTTTGGGCTGAGATACGTCTTGGACTTTATATAGTCCTTCAGGGTCTGCCCGTGTACGTACTCGAGAACTATAAAGCTCACGCCCTTTTCGTCCACGCCCACATCGTAAGACTGTACGATATTTGGATGGGACAGCGTTATGACTGCCTTTGCCTCCCGCTCGAAACGGCGCAGGAATTCCGTATCCTCCCTGTGCTCCGCCTTGAGCATCTTTATGGCTACAGTGCGGCCCTCCTGTTCGTCGTAGGCCTTATATACGTTTGCCATGCCGCCGGAGCCTATCAGGCTTTCAATCCGGTACTTTCCGGCGATTACCGCTCCTACCATCATTCCTCCTCGTTGAGAATCAGCACTGCGCTGATATTGTCAGTTGAGCCGCCGTAAGCGGCCTCCATTACCAGCCTTTCGCAGGCCGCGTCAAGCTCGGTTTCTTCTTTAAGTATCCTGCACATATCCTCGTCGCTCAGCGTGCCTGAAAGGCCGTCGGTGCAGAGCATGAGTATATCCCCCGCCTTCCAGCTCTCGCTGAAGATATCCGCCCTTTCTCTGGGCGATGTGCCTATAGCGCGTGTTATGACGTTTCGTCTGGGGTGTACGGCGGCCTGCTCCCTGGTGATGTACCCGGCCTCTACAAGCTCAGCGACATACGAATGATCGCGGCTTATCTGCCGCAAAACGCCCTCTGAATAGTGATACAGCCTGCTGTCCCCCACGTTTGCTGCCACATAATATGTCTTGAAGGGCATGGCAAGTACAAGCGTGGTTCCCATACCCCGGCAGTCATCGCTGCTCTTTGAAAGGTCGAACACGGCGGCGTTGGCAGCGTCTATAGCGCGGCCGATAAGCTTCTCCGGGCTTCTTTCGCCCCCGCGACATATATCCTTTACCATAACGTCAAGGGCAAGCGAACTGGCAGTGCTGCCAGCCTTATGGCCTCCCATGCCGTCAGCTACGGCAGCAAGGGCCACCTCGCTGTGTTTGGGTATAAAGAAGCTATCCTCGTTATGCTCCCGCTTTCCCTTCTCAGATAAGGCACAGTATTTCATGCTTTATCTCTCCTTTGCCGCTTTCCTTTCTCGTTGCAGTGTCTTGCGCCTAAGCTGTCCGCAGGCGCCGTCTATATCGCTGCCCATCTCCCGGCGCACCGTGGCGGAAGTGCCGTAGCCCTGAAGCCAGCTGGCAAACTGCTCCGCGTCCCTGCGGGTCACACCCGTGAGATGGCGTTCTTCAACATGGTTCAAAGGTATAAGGTTCACATGGCAGTTTATCCCCTTGAGGCGTGAGGCAAGCTCTTTTGCGTCCCTCTCTGAGGAATTCACGTCTTTTATCAGCGCATATTCGAATATGACCCTCCTGCCCGTCTCCTCGGCATAGTACTTGGCTGCGTTTAGAAGCTCAGCCGTCCTGTACTTGCGGTTTATGGGCATTATCTTATCCCGCGTCTCGTCGTTTGGCGCATGAAGGGATACCGACAGGGTAACGTGGGGCGCTTCCTTCGTGAAGCGCATAAGCTGCGGCACCAGGCCGCAGGTGGATATAGAGATATTTCTCGGGCTTATGTTCATTCCCTCCGGCGCGGACACGAGGCGCAGAAATTTCACTACCTCATCGTAGTTGTCCAGCGGCTCTCCGCTGCCCATGAGCACTATATTTGTGACGGTGCGCTTTTTGTCGTCCCCATGGGGTACGTCCTTTTCGGCGCAGGCGATAAAGCTGAGCATCTCCCCCGCCTCAAGATTGCGTATACAGCCTTCAAGCGTGGAAGCACAGAACGCGCAGCCCATGCGGCAGCCCACCTGAGTAGATATGCACATGGTGTTGCCGTAGTGATAGCTCATAAGCACGCCCTCGACTATATTGCCGTCCTCAAGCTGAAACAGGTACTTTATAGTACCGTCCTTAGCCGACACCCTTTTATCATATATGCTTGCGCCGCCGTAATGGAGCGTGTCCAGCTTATCCCTGAGCTCCTTTGGCAGATTGGTCATTTCCTGAGGCCTTTTGCCCCTGGATATCCATTCAAATACCTGCCTTGCACGAAATTTAGGCTGCCCAAGCTCTTCCATTAGCCCGGCAAGCTCGGGTATTGACATCGATGTAAGTCCGCACATGCTATCTCCTTATCATCTTCGCTAAAAAGAATCCCTCTGTTCCGTCGGTATGAGGGAACAATTGCAGCATAAAGCCTTCGTAAAGCCTTTTCCACATATCCTTTGGCAGGCAACCGGAAAGCTCCCCTTTTTCAAAGCAGCCGTTCTGCTCCATAAATGCCTTTGCCTGCTCCTCGTTTTCCCGCTTGGAAATCGTGCATGTTGCATATATCAGCACACCGCCGGGCTTTACATAATCCGCACAGGCATCCAGAAGCTTTTTCTGTATACCTGCTATCTCGTCTATTATTGCATCTGTCTTCGCATAACGTGCGTCAGGCTTGCCCGGGACGCCCAGACCGGAGCAGGGCGCGTCTATCAATACCGCGTCGTATTTGCCGTAAAGCTCCGGCTTTCGTACCGTGCCGTCCTCGACACTTACATTTGCCTTTACGCCGAGCCGCTCAAAGGTTTTTTTCATCAGCTCCGCCCGGTGGGTGTGCAGCTCCCATGAATCTATAACAGCGCCACCTTGGGTAAGGCTGGCTATATACGCCGATTTGCCGCCCGGCGCCGCGCACACGTCAAGTATGTGCATTCCCTCTTTAGGCTCCAGCGCTCTGCATACCAGCATCGCGCTTTCGCTCTGTACGGTTATCCTGCCCTCCGTAAACAGGGGCTCTTTTGTAACGTCAAAGCCCTTTTCCAGCTTGAAAGCATCCTCGACTATCCTCCCTCGGGAAAACCCTATACTCCGCTCCTCCAACGCTTTTTCAAGCTGCTCTGAGGTGTATGGGTACTGCGCCCTGACAGTCATGCAGCCGGGAACGCTCATTGCGGAAAGCATGGCTTCGGTAAAGCCCGCGCCGTACTGGCCCATATACTCCTTTACCAGGTATTCCGGATAGCTGTACTGTATTGACAGCCGCTTTACCGGCTCCCCGGGCAGAGGCGGCGGATTATCCTTATTGCGGCAGATATTGCGCATCACTCCGTTTACAAAGCCGGACAATGGGCCCTTGCCTATCTCCTTCGCCAGCTTCACGCTCTCGTTGCACGCGGCGCTGTCCGGCACCCCCATATACAGAACCTGACATACTCCGAGGCGCAGTATGCCGCGTATCTGAGGCTTTATGCTGCCCTTTGTATAGGCGGCTATCACGTGGTCGATGTATAGCAGGTGACCAAGCGTGGTGTACACAGCCGCGCTTACCCATTTTGCGTCCCGCTCCTCCAGTCCGCGCAGCGCTTCCTTCAATGTAAGGTTTGCGTATGCCCCCTTGTCGGTTATCTCTGTAAGCGTCTCAAGGGCGGTGCGTCTTATACTCATTATTCAAACACCTTGCCAAGCAGTTGATGGCCCAACAGCGCGGCCTTTGCCTCCATGCGCTTGGCACCGGGAAACTGTATCTCTTTTATCTCTATAAGCTTATCCGCCGCGTTCACGAAAAGCCCCTTCTTCGGGTCGGCTATCACACATTCGCCCGTCTTTCCGCCTCCCTGCTGCTCAGTCATGCGGGTGGCCCATATTTTGACGGGCTGACCATCCAGCATTGCAAAGGCAACAGGCCATGGATTCATTCCCCTGACCTGATCGTGTATCCTCTGGGCCGGCCTGTTGAAGTCGATCCTGCCGTCCTCTTTTTTTATCATGCCGCATTTGGTGGCGGCTGCTTCGTCCTGCTTTATGGGCTTTAGCTCGCCCTTTTCGAAGCATTCGATAGTCTCTTTGAGAAGCTCCGCGCCTATTGCCGCAAGCCTGTCGAAGAGCTCGCCTGCGGTCTCGTTTTCGCCTATCTCAACTTCGCGCCTGAGCAGCATATCGCCGGTATCCAGACCCACATCCGTAAGCATTGTGGTAACTCCGGTTATCTTTTCGCCCTCAATTATGCTCCACTGTATAGGCGCGGCGCCTCTGTACTTAGGCAGCAGGCTTCCGTGCACGTTTATGCAGCCATACTTGGGTATACTAAGGTTCTCGGCCGAAAGTATCTGGCCGAACGCGGCCGTCACCATAAGATCCGGCGCAAATGCCCTGAGCGCTTCAATTCCCTCGGGGCGGCGTATCTTTTCAAACTGGTATACGGGTATGCCGTGCTTCTCGGCAAGCACCTTTGTAGGGGGCGGAGTAAGCTCCCCCTTCCTGCCCTTGGGCTTGTCCGGATTTGTAAAGAGTGCAAGCTCATGCCCTTCGTCTATGAGCATCTGAAGGGACGGTACCGCAAAATCCGGCGTCCCGCAAAAGGCTATGCGCATCTATTTTTCTTCCTCCGTATCGTCCTCTGGCTCTGTATACTCAAGCTCCTCTTCCTTGTAGCCCTCCGGCGGATCGGTAACGAGACGGGTATATATAAGCCCGTCAAGGTGGTCATTTTCATGGAGTATGGCGCGGGCAAAAAGCTCCTCGCCCTCATACTCATACAGATCGCCGTTGCGGTCGTATGCCTGCACCCTTACGTGGTTGGGACGCACGACGTAGCCCTGCTTGCCGGGGAATGACAGGCAGCCCTCCATGCCCCCCTGTTCACCGGAGGTTTCGATTATTTCGGGATTTACCATCTCCACGAGGCCGTCGCCGCAGTCTATGACGAATACCCTGCGCAGTATACCTACCTGAGGGGCGGCAAGGCCAACTCCGTCCGCCTCGTACATGGTATCCGCCATATCGTCTATAAGGTCGGAAAGCTTCTTGTCGAACCTTTCCACCGGCCTGCATTTCTTGTAAAGGCACTCCGCGTCGTTCTTGAAAATCTGTCTTATTGCCATAGCGTCCTCCGGTTTATCCAAAGCTGATGTATATACCTGCAAAATTATATCAGTTTATTATATCCCCCGTGGGGCTCATCGCGCAAGAGCAGGAGCATTTTGTATGTCAGTCTTTCGTCCAATTTTTTAAAACATATCTCCCGGGTTGAGCTCCAGCGAACAAAAATACTCGCTGCGATGAGCGTTTGAATAGCTGTAAATAGCGTCCACCGCTTTAGGAGTGTGCTTTGTGCGGGCAAGCTTCAGCACTATCTGCCGCCGGTACTTTCCGTCTATGCGCTTTATGGGAGCTTCTCCCCATACCATAAACAGAAGCTCCCTTTCGTCTGCCCCCTGAGCCTTCAGTGCCTGAAGTATAGCATCCTTCAGCCCCTGAGCAAACCTCTCTTCCGCCTCGCACAACGGCGCCTGATCCTCATGTATGAACAGCACCCTGACAAACAGCGCATACGGCGGAAACAGCGCAGCACGCCGCTGGGCTATCTCGTATTCATAAAAGCCCTTGTAGTCGTGGCGCGAGGCCAGCACCACCGCCGGGTGGTCAGGAGTGTAGGTCTGTATCACTACTCTGCCGTTGCCGTTTGCCCTGCCCGCCCGTCCGGCCACCTGAGTAAAAAGCTGAAACGCCCGCTCGCAGCTTCGATAATCCGGTATATGCAGCGAAGCGTCGGCGGCAACTATACCCACAAGGGATACATTTGGCATGTCCAGCCCTTTGGCCACCATCTGCGTCCCTATGAGGACCTGGGCGTCTCCCCTGGAAAAACGTGAAAGTATATCATAGTGGGCGTTCCTGGTCTGGGTAGTATCCATGTCCATGCGCAGCGACTTTACGCCGGGGAAGCTATCGCGAAGCTGCTCCTCCACCTGCTGTGTGCCTACGCCAAAAAACTTTATGTGAGGTTTGCCGCATTCCGGGCATACCTTTGGTATATTCTTTGTGCGTCCGCAGTAATGGCACTTCATAAGCTTATCTATTTTATGATAGGTCATGGATACGTCGCAGTTGTCGCACTTGAATACATAACCGCAGCTCCTGCAGGATACGAAGGTGGAATACCCACGGCGGTTTATGAAGAGTATCGCCTGCTCATTTCTGTCGAGGCAGGCTTTCAGCTCATGGTACAGCCGTCCGCTGAATATGCCGGTATTTCCCGCAGCGAATTCCTGCCGCATATCCACTATGTCCACCTTGGGCAGCGGCAGGGCGTTTATGCGCTCCGGCAATTCAAGAAGAGCGTACCTGCCCCGTTTTGCCCGAAAATAGCTTGTTACAGACGGTGTGGCACTGCCCAATAGAAGTACTCCGCCGTTTAATTTACACCGTTTCTGGGCCACCTCTATGGCGCTGTAGCGGGGCGTCATCTCGGAGGAGTAGGATTGCTCGTGCTCCTCGTCCACCACTATCAGCCGTATATTCTCAAGGGGAGCAAACACCGCGCTCCTTGCCCCGAGCACTACCTTTGCCTTGCCCAGGCGTATGCGCCGCCACTCATCATATCGCTCGCCCGGCGACAGCCTGCTGTGCAGCACCGCCACCTGTTCGCCGAATCTTCCGCGGAATCTGTCCATTGCCTGTGGGGTCAGGGATATTTCCGGCACCAGCACTATGGCGGAGCCGCCCTCGTCCAGCACTTTGGCGATGGCCTGCATGTATACCTCAGTCTTTCCGCTGCCTGTAACGCCGTGAAGGAGCATGGTCCCCTCCCGCCTGTCCATAGCTGCGCTTATCTTTTCCAATACGTCAGCCTGCGCCGCTGAAAGGGTCAGCGGCATCGTCCTGGGCGGTATCCGTCCGGCATACGGGTCCCGATATGTCTCCCGGCCTGCCTCTGTTATATAGCCCTTATCTATCAGCGCCTTTATGGCGGAGGACGCACCGGGAATAAAGGCACATATATCTGCCGTGCTCATCTCCGCATTTGATTCTGACAAAAGGTCGAAAACCTCTTTTTGCTTAGGTGATTTGGGGCTGCCGTCCTTTTTCAGCATGCCCGCCCGTATGAGCTGGGGATCGACGCCATCGGCAAGCTTCACCGTGCGCACCCGCTTCTCCTTTACCCTTCCTCTCCGGAGCTGCGCAGGTATCATAAGGCGCAGCGCGTCCACCAGCAGGCAATTGTAGCTTTGCTTTATCCAATAAGCCAGCCGTATCTGCTCATGGGTCAGCACGCTGTACGGTTCCAGCGGGCGTATTATGCTCTTCAGCGCGATATTGCCCTCATAGCTCTCGCTTATTCCCAGCACATAGCCCTCTATGGGTTTGTTTCCGCTGCCAAAGGGTACGAGCACCCGTTGGCCGAGGATAATGTTATCCTCCGCCCGGTAGGTAAAGAGCCTGTCTACGCCGCTGTTGGCTATGTCCACTATCACCTGTGCGAACAAATCCTGCCGTCCTTTCACAACTCAAGTTTATTTATTAAAAATTATACCACAAAGGCCCTTATACCGACATACGCAAAAAGGAGGGCATGCCCTCCTCATTATATCGTCAGTTTATTTTACCAGCCTGTCCAGAAGCCAATCAGCAGCCTCGCGCTTTGTGACCATGCCGCTGTGTTCTCTGGAGCCGTCCGCGCCGTACAGCGTGATTATGTTGGTGTCAGTGCCGAAGCCTGCGCCCTCAGCCGTAACGTCGTTTGCGGCGATGAAGTCAAGCTTTTTACGCTTGAGCTTTTCAATGGCGTTGTTTTCTACGTTATGGGTTTCCGCCGCAAAGCCCATGACCTTCTGATTTGACTTCAGCGGGGCGATGGTCTTTAATATGTCCCTCGTGGCCCTGAGGTTAAGCGTAAGGTTGTCTCCGCCCTTTTTGATCTTCTCGCTTGAAAACTCGGCAGGAGTAAAGTCAGCCGGGGCCGCCGCCATAACGAGTATATCGCAGCCCGGAAAGCGCTCAATCACACTGTCGCAGAGTTCGTCCGAGGAGACTATATCCACGCGCTTTACTCCACCGGGAGTCCTCAGGCTCACCGGGCCGCTTATGAGGGTCACATCAGCGCCCCTCTCGGCCGCAGCTTCAGCTATGGCGTAGCCCATCTTGCCCGATGAGCGGTTGGTAATATAGCGCACAGGGTCTATGGCCTCCCGTGTGGGGCCCGCAGTTACCAGCACGCGTTTGCCCTCAAGATCCTGCTTTACGTTGAGCTTATCCAGAACTGCGCGGACTATATCTTCCACCGCTGCAAGCTTGCCTATGCCCTCGTCCCCGCAGGCCAGATGGCCCGTGGCGGGAGCTATGAACTCACAGCCGCGCCGCTTCAAAGTCTCGATGTTGGCCTGCGTGGCAGCGTCAAGGTACATATTGGTATTCATGGCGGGGGCTATCATCACGGGAGCGGTGGTAGCCATCACCGTAGTAGTCAGCATGTCGTCCGCTATGCCGGACGCCATCTTGCCGATGAAATTCGCGGTAGCCGGGGCCACGAGAAACAGATCCGCAAGCTTGGCAAGCGATATATGCTCGACCTCAAAATGCCTGTCGCTGTCGAACATATCCTTTACTACCCGATTGCCGCTTATGGTCTCGAGTGTCAGCGGAGTGATTATCTCCGCCCCTGCATGGGTCAGTATCACGTGGACGTCCACGCCGCTTTTGCGCAAGGCGCTTATTATATCACATGCCTTATAGGCGGCTATGGAGCCGGTGACGCCCATTACCACATGCTTCATTATTTGCTGTACTCCTCAGGGGTGATTATCTCGAGCTTATCGTTATAGAGCTCGTCTACCGCCACCGATACCGGCTTGCGGTCGCCCAGCTTTTCCGGATCGTCCTGAAGCTGGCGTGCGCGCTTGGCAACTGTGGTAACAAGCAGATAGCGGCAGCCCGCCTTTGCCTGAAGATCGTTGAGGGGAGGATAGTTCATCATAGCGGTTTATTCTCCTTTAAGAATGTTGATCAGCTTGGGATTGTTTGATACGTGCAGCCTTTCGGATACAAGTATGCTCTCCGTATCGTTCACAGCCTTATCCAGGCTGTCGTTAACTACTATATAGTCGTACTCGCCCGCTGCGGCCAACTCCTTCACGGCCTCGGCAAAGCGGCGCTCTACCGCCTCTTCCGTTTCCGTTCCGCGGCCTACGAGACGCTTTTTCAGCGTCTCCATGCTGGGGGGCGCTATGAATATCATGACTGCGTCAGGGCAGCGCTTTTTGACGTTCAGCGCGCCATTGACGTCTATCTCCAATATTACGTCGTTGCCCTGGGCCCTCTGCTCTGCAACGTAAGCTTTGGGTGTGCCGTAGTGGTTCTTGCCGAACACGCACATGTACTCCAGAAACTCGTCACGCTCTATCATATCCTGAAACTGTTCTTCTGAGCGGAAAAAGTAGTTCACGCCTTCTATCTCGCCGGGACGCGGCGCACGGGTGGTCACCGATACGGAAAGCTTAAGCTCCTTCCGCCTCTCCAGCAGCTTTTTGCAGATAGTGCCCTTTCCTACGCCGGAAGGGCCGGAAATCACAAACAAAAGTCCTTTTTTATCGTTATCCATCGGTTTTCTCCCTGAATACTTACTCTTCGCTTTCAGCGTTTATTCTGCCGGCTACAGTTTCAGGCTGGAGGGCGGAGAGTACGACATGCATGCTGTCCATAACTATTACCGCCCTGGTGCGCCTGCCGTGGGAAGCGTCCACCAGACGGCTCTTTTCACGGGCCTCCTGTATTATGCGTTTTGCCGGCGCGCTGTCAGGCGAGGTTATGGATATTATCCTTCCTGCGGATATTATATTGCCGAAGCCTATGTTTACGAGTTTTACAGACATATTACCTCTATTCTATATTCTGTACCTGTTCGCGTATCTTCTCTACCTCGCCCTTGCCTGCGATAACGAGATTGACTATGTCGCCATCGTTGGCCTTGGAGCCGATCGTGTTGAACTCACGGTTCATTTCCTGCACTATGAAGTCCAGCTTTCTGCCTGACGGCTCAGCGCTGTCCAGCATAGCTCTGAACTGCGTCACGTGGCTGGTCAGGCGGACTATCTCCTCATCTATGCCGGCTTTATCCGCAAACAGCGCAACCTCGGTAGCAAGCCTTGCCCGGTCAACCTCCACGCTGCCCAGCATCTTCTCTATGCGTTCCGTAAGCTTTACCCTGTACTCCTCCACTACCTCAGGAGCACGCCGGGCTATCCTGTCCTTTATATCCTCTACAGTGCGGGATTTTCCGTACAGATCGTCATACAGCTTTGCGCCTTCCCTTGCGCGCATGGCCTTGAGCTCGGCACATGCCAGACGGCAGGCCTCCGCTGTTATGGCGCATACTGCGTCACGATCCTCGTCCGCCTCTACTATCTCGGTAACGTCAGGCAGTCTAAGCGCGGCCGAAAGGCCCACGTCGTCGCGAAGAGAGAATTCCTCCGCAGCGGCCCTTGCGGCCTTGAGATACTCGCCGAGGAGGTGTGTATCAACGTTTACCCGTCTCGCGTCATCGCGATTGTTTTTATAGAATACGAACACATCCACGTGTCCGCGGCTTAGCTCGCCGCCCAGTACCCCGCGTATAGTGTCCTCAACAAAGCCTATAGCTCTGGGCATTCTGAACCCAAGATCCAGATACCTGTGGTTTACGCTCTTGAGCTCCACCGTTATCTCACGGCCGTCCTTCTCTACGCATGCACGGCCGAAGCCCGTCATACTGTTTACCAATGTATACCTCCTGCGGCGAAAAGCCTACAAAGAATATGGCATGATGCAACTTTTTAATTATAGCACCTTTTTGCCTGCAAACAAATAATTTTCTGAAAAGCCTTATATAATCTTATATAATTCGTCCGCCTCAGGGGCCGGTATCTCAGTTCCGTCAGCGGTGCTCACGCCAGACTCTACCGCCTTGCCTATAACCGCGGCAGGTATGCCTATGGCGGCAAGGCCCTTCACCATGCCTTCGCCGTCGTCGCAGGCAATAAGCATGCTGCCGCTGGATATCAGCCTGTAAGGGTCGATGCCGAACTTCTGGCATATTTTTTTTGTTATTGGATGCATAAGCACCTTTTCGGGATACAGCACCATGCCGCAGCCGGAAGCCTCGGCCATCTCCCACGCGGCGCCGAACACGCCGCCTTCGGTTATGTCGTGCATGGCGGTGGCGCCGTGCTCTGCAGCGTAAAGTCCCTCTTTGACTACGCTTACCATGGACATAAAGCCCCGTGCTTCCTCCAGTTCGGCATCTGTCAGCCCGGTACGCCCGGCAGCGTCTGAGGCTATAACTGCCGTCCCCTCTATGCCCGCCATCTTGGTCATGATTATATCCTGCCCTGCCTTCATGCCGGCGGGAGTGATAATGCCGTTTTTGCCCGCCCGGGCTATTACTGCAGCACAGGTGACATAGCGGGTCACCGAAGCGGTTACCTCGGTATGGCCGCCGATTATTTCTATATTCGCAAGCTTCGCAGCCTCGGCCAGCTCTTGGGCTATATGCTCTACCTCCTCTTCCGTGCCATGTGGTGGTATAAGGAGCGTCACCAGCAGACCTATGGGCTCGGCGCCGGCCGCCGCCGCGTCGTTGCAGCTCACATGTACCGTAAGGCTGCCTATATTTTTATCGGCGGCCGTTATTGGGTCGGTGGACAGCACAGCTATCCTGCCACCAAGGTCTACCGCCGCGCAGTCCACTCCCACATGGGGGGAACAGACTACTTCTTTCCTCATATGTCCGAATTTGCTGAGTATCAGACTATCCAGTTTATCGTTGCTCAGCTTTCCAAGCTTCATCTTTTTGTTTCTCCGATCAGTTCAAAAAATTCCTGTTCGTTCAGCACCCTTACCCCCAGCTCTCGCGCCTTTGTAAGTTTGCTGCCTGCGCTCTCGCCTGCGAGGACATAATCCGTCTTTTTGCTGACGCTGCCCGCAGCCTTGCCGCCAAGGGATTCAATAAGCGCCTCCGCCTGCCTCCTGTCCAGTTTTTCCAGCGTGCCGGTCACTACTATGGTCTTGCCGCTTATAGGGCTATCCTGCTGTACTTCCTCCGGCCGGGGCTTTACGCCATGGGCAAGCAGCCTGTCCACCTGGGTGGCTATGGACGGATCCGCAAAGAACTCAACAATGCTCCGCGCCACTATTTCACCTACATCAGGCACTTCTGTAAGCTGTTCCACAGTGGCGCTTCTCAGCGCCTCTATTGTGCCGAAGCAACGCGCCAGATCCTTTGCCGTCTTCGCGCCGACGTTGGGTATGCCTATGGCAAATATGAAAGCGCCCAGAGTGCAGTCCTTGCTGCGCTCAATGGCGGCCATAAGGTTGTTTATTCTGCGCTCGCCGAAGCCCTGCAGGCCCATGTAGTCCTGCGGGCCAAGGTCGTACAGATCCGGTATGCTCTTGAGCTTCAGCTCCTCTACAAAGAGCGCCGCCGTCTTTTCCGAAAAGGTATCGATATCCATGGCGTCCCTGGAGGCGTAATGTGCGAGCCTTCCCGCTATCTGCGGCGCACAGGAAAGGGAGTTGGTGCAATAGAGGTGCACGCCCCTGTGCTCCACATGCGCCCCGCATGCCGGGCATACGGTTGGCTTTTCCACCTGTCGCTCCGGCACGTCGCCCTCCACCGCCGAAAGTATCTCCGGGATAACGTCATTGCTTCGGCGTATGAACACCCTTGAGCCTATGCCGACCCTTTTGCGCTGTATATCGTCGAAGTTATTGAGCGTTGCGTGACGTATTGTTGCGCCGGCAAGCTCCACCGGATCAAAGCTTGCTCTGGGCGTAAGCTTTCCCGTGCGGCCCACCTCCCACGTTATATCCCTGACGGTAGTGGTAGTCTCCTCCGCGGCAAACTTGAACGCCATCGCCCAGCGGGGAAACTTCTCCGTGGCGCCCAGTGCCTCCCGGGTAGCAAAGTCCCTGACCTTGACCACCATTCCGTCTATCAGGAAGTCCAAATGGGGGCGCGACTCCTCCGCTTTATCTATCTCGTCGCAGACGGTCTCGATGTCGTCGCAGAACACCAGATAGTCGCTTACGGTGAAGCCGTTTTCCCTGAGGAACCCCAGCATCTCGTCCTGGGTTTCCAGTTTCTTGCCTTCGATATAGCCTACGTTGTAGCAGTAGCAGTCAAGCCTGCGCTTGGCGGTAATTCGCGGATCCAGATTGCGCAGCGCTCCCGCCGCAGCGTTCCTTGCGTTTTTCAGCTTTTCATCGGTGGTCTTGTTTATCTCGTCCAGCACCGACAGCTTCATATAGCATTCGCCCTGCACCTCCATCTTGCCCTTGAAGGGTATGGTGAGCGGCACCGTGCGTATGGTCTTTATCTGTGGGGTTATGTCCTCGCCTACGATGCCGTTGCCCCGCGTCGCGCCGGTAATCAGCCTGCCGCCCTCGTATGTGAGGTTTATGGTCAGGCCGTCGAACTTATATTCAAGGGCGTATTTGACCTTCGGAAGCTGCTGCGACTCCGCAATCCGCTCCACCCTTCTGCCCCAGTCTATAAGATCCTCCCGGGTGCGCACCTTGTCAAGGCTCCATAGCCTGTGTATGTGAGTATGGGGCTCAAAGCAGGGCAGCGGATCGCCGCCTACGCGCTGGGTGGGAGAGTCCGGCAATATGATGCCCGACTGCTCCTCAAGGCGCAGCAGCTCGTCATACAGCTCATCGTACTCCTTGTCGCTTATCTTTGGCGCATCCAGTACATAGTACGCCTTGGAATATTCGTTGAGCTTATCCACAAGCTCCCTTATGCGCTGCTCCATTCCCGCATTTTCCCTTCAGATGAGATTATTTTCTGTTATTATTCTACCGGCTTTATGGGCGCGTATGCTGCCGCAAAGCGCTTTACTCCCGCCGCTCCGAAGTCTATTGACACCAGCATGGAGCTGCCGGAGCCCGATATCTCCATTACCGTGCCTACGCCGAATTTGTCGTGCTGTACCTTTTGATACTTTTCAAAGGTCTTGGATACAGGCGTCGCGGCAGGTCTTACGTCCCTCGTTCCATCGCCAAGGGCGTGAGTATCCATGGCATAGCGGTGGAAGTTCTTGCGCTGACCCCTTGTGTGCTCGGCCTGCTCTCTGGCGTCGGGCTGTTTGACCGGGTTATCTGATACGGTCAGCTCGGCCGGTATTTCCTCGATAAAGCGGGACTTCCGGTTATAGGACTCGCTGCCGAATATATTGCGCTGGCGGGCGTTGATAAGATACAGCTTCTGCTTGGCGCGGGTCATACCAACGTAGCAGAGCCTCCGCTCCTCCTCCATCGCGTGGTTGGACATATCGTTTCTGGCCCTTGAAGTGGGGAATATGTTCTCCTCCATGCCTATCATGAATACTACCGGAAATTCCAGTCCCTTGGCGCTGTGCAGTGTCATAAGGGCCACCGCGCCGTTTCCGTCGTTCATGGAATCTATGTCGGATACCAGGGAGACGTTTTCCAAAAATGCCCTCAGCGCATCCTCACCCTCAGGCAAATCCTTCTCAATTTCTTTGATATTGCCTATCAATTCCCGGAGGTTATCCATGCGGGACTCCACCTCGCCCTTCTTATCCTCGGCCTTGAGGTAATTCTCGTATTCCAGCGCGCTTATCATGCCCCATGTAAACTCGGAAAGTGGCATGGTGCGGCTGAGCGCTATGAATTCGCCCATGGTGTCCGCAAAGGGTTTTATCTTCTTCATGGCCCGAGGGTCTATGTTCTCGCTGGTCAGGGCTGCCACCAGCATGGACTTGCCCTCCTGCTCTGCCACGCGGGCAAGCTCGGCTATGGACGCGTCGCCTATGCTGCGCTTTGGCACGTTGATTATGCGCTTCAGGGCTATATCGTCAAAGGGATTGTATATAAGGCGCAGATACGCCATTATGTCCTTTATTTCCTTGCGCTCATAGAAGCGCTGGCCGCCGTAGACCTTGTTGGGTATGCCGTAATTCACCATGGTAGTCTCAGGTATACGGCTCTGGGCATTCATGCGGTACAGCACTGCGAAATCGCCGTAGTTCATTCCGTTGCGCACGCCCTCCATTATCTTGCGGCATACGAAATGGGCCTCGTCCCGCTCGCTGTCAGCGGTGAAGGTCTCTATCCTGTCTCCCCTGCCGTTATCCGTCCAGAGCTTCTTGCTCTTGCGGCCCTGATTATTCTCTATTACGGCGTTTGCGGCGTCCAGTATATTTGATGTTGAGCGGTAATTCTGTTCAAGGCGTATTACCTTTGCGCCGGGGAAATCCTTTTCGAAATCCAGTATATTGCGTATGTCCGCTCCGCGCCAGCCGTATATGCTCTGGTCGTCATCGCCCACTACGCAGATATTGCCGTGCTCGCGGGCCAGCAGCTCGACAATATGATACTGCATTACGTTGGTATCCTGATACTCGTCCACAAGGATATATCTGAACTTACTGCGGTACTTTTGCAATACCTCAGGGCAGCTCTGAAACAGCTCAAGCGTCTTTCCCAGAAGATCGTCAAAATCCAGCGCGTTGTATTCCTTCAGGCTACGCTGGTATTCTCTGAACACCTTAAGCACCGATTCGTCCAGATAAGGGTTATCCATCAGGAACTTCTCCGGCTCGGTGGACTTGTTCTTCGCCTCGCTTATGTGCTCCTTTATCTGCCGCTTGGTTATATCCTTGTCGTTTACGCCGAGGCGCTTCATTATAGCGGCTATGAGCGATGTCTGATCGTCATCGTCGTATATCACGAAGTTGCGGTCCCTGCCCAGCTTATCTATATCGCTCCTGAGTATCCTTGTGCAGCAGGAATGGAAGGTGGCTACCCACATGTCCTTTACGCTGCCGCCTAACAGAGCTTCGGTGCGCTCCCGCATCTCTCTGGCCGCCTTATTTGTGAATGTCAGCGCCAGTATGTTCCATGGGGACACGCCGTGATCAACCAGATTCGCTATGCGATATGTCAGCGCACGGGTCTTGCCTGAGCCTGCTCCCGCCAGTATAAGCAGCGGGCCGTCCAGTGTATCCACCGCCTGCCGCTGCTCTTTGTTAAGTGTTGAAAGATCCATTTTACTCTCCGTTTCCGGTAAGCCACATTATATCAAACAGGCTGTACTGCATATTTTTACATGTACATTTTACCACAAACTTCGCGCAATAAAAAGTCCGGAATAAGCCAAGCTCCCGCATGAGCTTCCAAACGGCCTTGTGGCTCGCAAAAAAGCCGCCGCGCTGTCCTTGGAGCATAAAAAATCCCCTATTTTCAGACAATACGCCATACTTTCTGACAAATAGGGGCAGTTTATCCTACCGTGCTGATTTTTTATGCTTTGTATTTTAGTCCTCGCCCTTCTCCTTTGAGAAGTTTATGCACTTACCGGGATCGTCGTCCCAAAGGCGCTCCATATTGTAGAACTCCCTCTCCTCCGGGTGGAATATGTGTACCAGTATATGTCCGAAGTCCAGCACTATCCAGCGCGCCTCGCCGTAGCCCTCCTTGCGAAGCACCGTAAGTCCCATATCAGCGGCCTTATCTTCCAGCTCGTCGCACAGGGTGCGCACCTGTGTTGTAGCGCGTCCTGAGCATACCACGAACCACTCGGCTATTATGGTCTTGTCCGCAACGTTCAGGGCGCGGATATTAAGTGCCTTTTTGTCGTATAGTATCTCGCATATTTTCAGTACCTGTTCTTTTGTATCAGTCATTATTGCCCTCCAAGCTTTTCTTTATCTCGTTCAGTGCGATATAGGTCTCAGGGGTTATCTTTCCCTTTTTTTCCCTTTCAACATGGTCTATTGCGTGCTCTATGCAGCACACCATGCCGCGGTCCAAATCCTCATCCGTCTCGCGGCGTATATCCTCCACGCCGTCGTATATCCTTCCCTGTTCTATTTTATCCGCAAGGTACACTATCTTGTCAAGTGCCATCATGTGGCTCTTGCAGGTGGTGTGGCAACTTATGGCAGAAAGCACTTCATTATCCGTAATGCCGAATACCCGCCTTGCCCTCACCGCGCCGAGAGGACCGTGTATTATAGGCTGCGCCATGCTTGATACGTCCAGGCCGTACTCCTTTGCCAATTCGTACTGTTTTTCAGGCGGCAGCTTGGCACAGTCGTGCAGTAACCCCGCAAGGGCGGCCTTTTTTCTGTCCACATCGTATTTGTCAGCCAGCTCTATAGATTTCATCATCACCCGCATGGTGTGGGCATAGCGGGTGGGTTTAAGATCGGCCTTAAGCCTTTGTCGAATCTTCTCCGTATCTTCCGGGAAATACAACCCATTCTGATATATGTACTCCGCTACCTTCAGCGGCACAAGATCCGTAATAGGCCGCCAGTCTTCCACACGCTCGCGTATGGCGGTGGAGGATATGTCCGGCCCTACTATCCCGGAAATGTATACCTTCGCACCATAGTCAGCCTCGAGTGCCTTTACCTTTTCGTTCATAGCTGCCTCGCCGCCGGAATCCGGCCTGCCTACCGCTATAAACTCCGCCCGCTTGAGAAGCTCCGGGGCGTTGTACCATGTGTCTATGCCAAGAAGCATATCCGCGCCCACTATGCAGAAAATGCGGTCGTCAGGATACGTCTCGTGCAGTATTTCCAGCGTATCAACAGTATAACTCTTACCCTGGCGCTTCAGTTCAAGATCGCATGGCTCCAAATCGCCATGGTTCTCCAGAGCGAGCCTCGTCATCTCATACCGAACGTCCGCCTTTACCCCGTCCGCGATTTTTTTATGGGGCGGGTCGTTGGCTACCATGAACAGCACCCTGTCGAGGCTGTATTTTTCCCGTACCTCTGCGGCTATATCTATGTGTCCGTTGTGTATCGGATTGAAGCTTCCGCCAAACATGGCTGTACGCATCGCGTGATTACCTTTCAAAATAAAATTTCACAAAAGAATTATACACCGGTTTTGCCATCGTGTATAGTTCAGCCGCCCATCAGGAATAATAAATCCAAAGAGCGAGGTGTATTTTCGATGAAACAGAATAAACAGCTCATACGCTGCCTAAAAAAGAAGCTTTACGGCGGTAGGGGACTTTTTTCAAGGACTGTAGACTACATAGCACTGCGCGCCATAGTGTTCATGGGGTGCTATATGTGGTTTTCAGCCATGGTGGCCAATGGCGTGGCCAAGGCAATGCTCAGCCTCGCCTCCACCGGATTCATATCCGTAGGGCTGGATCTTATAAACAGCCTTCGCCTCGATTCGCTCATACGCGCGGAACGCAGGCGCGTATCCGCCGCAGCACTGAACGACAGGCTGCTTCTTATGACTGACGATGAGCGCAACAGGCTCATCGCAGAGCACATCTCAAAAGAAGGGAAGCAGGCGGACAGACTGATATGCTCCGTTCACCGCTCCGAAGGCCCTACCCCGGACGATATGCTGAAGGCCGCCCGGGCCGCCCGCAAACGCGGCCTAAGCAAGGTCTCCGTATATTACGGCGGGCCGCTGCAAAGCAACGCAAAGGCCACAGCCTCCGCCTGCCCGGATATCACGTTTACGCTGACGCCTTTAAGCTCTCTGCTCACAAAGGAGCAGCTAAAGGAACTGTCTCCCTCCGCCCAGGAAGCCGATGCCGCTGACCACCTGGGCGGCAATGCGGGCAGGGTCTGCGCCGCGAAGACCATCCAGCGTAACACAATCCAGGAAAGCGTATTTTGAGACGATCATAAACAGCGCGGAGGTACAGGCAATGATGCAGTGGGTACGGATGCCCGCCTCCTTGCGGCGCTTACTGCGCTCCAAACCCACCAGCGCGCCCAAGGCGGCAGACAGCAGCAGGCGAATGAGAAATTCCAGATTATCGTAAATAGTCAGGGTCGCTTCGGGCACATATTGCGTCAGTCCGGAAAGCATAACAGTCTCCTTTCAGCGGCACAGGCCGCAGGTATGGTACAGCAAGTATAGTGTGCATCGCCGTTTCTTATGCGGTATAGCGGCATTGGTCGGTAATAGCCTCCTTCAGCCGCCGCAGCGTCGGATCGTCCAGATCCCGTGGATAGGGCAGATCCGTCAGATCAAATTCACAGATCGTACTGTCCGGGTGCATGACAATGATCCGCCGCCCCAGCAGCAGCGCCTCCTCCAACTGGTGAGTGACCAGCACGATCGTGCGGGGCAGCTTCTCCTGAATGGCCAGGAGTTGGCTCTGCAGCTCTGCGCGGGTCAAAAAGTCCAGGGAGGCAAAGGGTTCATCCATCAGCAGCAGCTCCGCCTGTCCTGCCAGCA